>Ga0172377_10001855_pt1 | contig 21541 bp, 24 predicted proteins | sample Pumphouse3metaG_FD_119749 | JGI IMG/M metagenome (GOLD analysis project Ga0172377, IMG submission 119749) | Leachate microbial communities from a municipal landfill in Southern Ontario, Canada - Pumphouse #3 metaG | ecosystem: Engineered > Solid waste > Landfill > Unclassified | place: Canada...
CAGTCTACATAGTCACATGCAGGGGGAAGGGCAACTGACCCTTCCGAGACTTCTTCTGACCGCACTGGCCAGCGGAAGCGGCAAGACCCTCATCACATGCGGGATACTCCAGGCCCTGGTCAACAGGGGGCTGAAGGTATCATCGTTCAAATGCGGTCCCGATTACATCGATCCGATGTTTCACAGCAGGGTCATCGGGACCCCGTCCAAGAATCTGGACCCGTTCTTCACCGACACGGACACCATGAGATATCTGTTCTCCAGGTCCGCCGAAGGACAGGACATCTCCGTCATCGAAGGCGTCATGGGATACTATGACGGCATCGGCATGGCGACCACCAGAGGAAGCACCTACGATGTCTCCGAAAGGCTGGAATGTCCCACGATACTGATAGTCAACTGCAGGGGGGCAAGCCTCTCCGCCGTGCCCGTGGTCAAGGGTTTCAAGGAGTTCAGGAACAACAACATCAAGGGTGTGATCCTCAACAACATGTCCGCCCCGGTGTACGCCGAGGTCTCCAAGATCATCGAAGAAGAGGTCGGGATCAAGGTCATCGGATACGTTCCCAAGGTCACAGACCTTGTGCTGGAAAGCCGTCATCTGGGTCTTTGCCTTCCGGGAGAGATAGAATCCCTCAAGGAAAAGCTGAACAAGCTCGCGGTTGTCTTGGAGGGATCACTGAATATCGACCTTCTCATAGAGCTTGCAAATACCGCTCCGGACCTGGAATACATACCTCCGGAGATCGAAAAGATCGACGGTAAGGTGAAGGTCGCATTGGCAGACGATGATGCGTTCTGCTTCACCTACGAGGACAACATCAGACTCCTGGAGGAATGCGGCGCGGAGATCGTCCGTTTCTCGCCCATGCATGACAGAAAGATACCGGACGGGGTCGGAGGCGTCATCCTTTCGGGAGGATACCCGGAACTCCACGCCGAGACGCTATCTGCGAATAAAGAGATGCTCGAGGACATGCGCAGCAAGATAACCGCGGGGATGCCATGCATCGCGGAGTGCGGCGGTTTCATGTACCTCCACAGGGAGATCGAAGGTTCCGACGGCAGGATGTACTCCATGGCGGACGTCTTCGACGCCGAGGCCGTGAACAAGGGAAAACTGAACCGTTTCGGATACATCACGGTGTCATCCGAGGGAGGATCGGATATCCTCAAAAACTGCAGCATAAAGGCGCACGAATTCCACTATTGGGATTCGGACGACTGCGGTACCGATTGCACCGCGGTGAAATCATCTAACGGAAAGAGGTACGAATGCATGCACTGCAAGGGTCCCCTTTCCGCCGGATTCCCCCATCTCTACTACTATTCCGAACCAAAGGTCGCATACAATTTCCTCGTGTGCTGCTCCCGTTTCTTAGGCATGGATTGACCCTCCATCCAATCCTGTTCGGAAATTTCCTTTCATTTTATCGAACGGAAACGGCCTTTTTAACGAAGTTCGGGACCTTACCCGACTCATACCCCATTTTGAGATACTTTTCCAAAAATGGCCGTTTACGGCGAAAGAAACGGATTCAAATTTTTTGTATCCGAGCGGCTTCCAAACTTCTAACGATTATAGTTTTTAGCTGAATTTTACGAATTTCGTTAACGGATCTGCGATGCACGATAAACTCCCTGCGATATCCGCTGTGGCGCCGAAAAACACCGTTTCCACTGCAACGCGAATAATGCCCGAAAAACGATAAAAACATGTTAAAATATTCAAAAAAATACGTTAAATAACGCAATACGACCTATCCTAATGTAGAGTATTACAATAATGTATATACAGTGTCCAAGTGTAATGTGTTATTTAAGGTGATAAAAACTATGGATAACAAAAGATCATTGATCATGACGGCAATGGTAGTTGTAGCCATACTGCTCATCGGTCCGGCAATGGTGGGAGGAGACGCGAACTCAGACGGAGTGAACGTCCCCACTACCAATGTTACCGTGATCACAACAGATGAGACGATCACAATAAGTGATGGTATGACCCTGACGACACCATACGTCATCAAAATCGGTACTTTGACCATAGAACTTGAGGGCTCGGTCACATCCGCCACTCTGTACAAGAGTGTGGGAACGAACCGCGCAATGTTCTACGTCGACGGCGGTGATCTCGTCATCGGAGATGGAATCACCATCAGCGGCAGATCCGGCAGCGATGCCGAAGACAAAACAGCATCCGTCGCGCTCATTGTGGTGAACAGCGGAAACGTCACACTCGGAACGGCCAACGGATCCGGTGTCACGATAACCGACGCTCATTCCAATTACCGGAGCGGCGCGATCGCTATCGAAGGGGGAGTAACAACTCTGTATAACTCCACGATCACAAACTGCAGCGGTGCCTTCGGCGGTGCTGTACGTGTTGAGACCGGAAGTTTCGTCATGAACGGAGGCTCCATCAATAACTGCAGCGTGACCGGAAACGGCGGTGCGATATGCGCAGTGGGCGGCACTGTTGAGATCAACAATGCAACACTCAGCGACAACACATCGACGACCGAGAACGATTCCCATGGCGGCGGTGCGATATACGCGACCAACGGCAGCGATGTCACGATCAACAGTTCTACCCTCAAAGGCAACAGCGTTCCCAACCCCGTCAAAGGCGGAGGAGCGGGAATACTCGCAGTGAACGGATCTGTTGTAGTGATCAACGAATCCACAATAACCGGGAACATCATGATCCCGTGTCCCGGATCGGATGGCAATAATTAAACAGACCGACTCCGATCGATCGATTTAGAACTAATGATAGATAAAACGATACTGCAATTTCAATCGATATCAATTGTGCAACGATATCCCGAATATAACATGCTCTGGAGCTGCATCCGGGATAATTCAGCTCTTTCCGTCCATGATCTCGTTGATCGCCTGGAGATGCTTGGCGACCTCGATACCTTTCTCGGTCAAAGATACTTCGGCACGGTTATTACTGAAGTTGTCAGTCCTTATCTGTACCAGACCCTTGTTTTCAAGCATATTCAGCTTGTCGGGCATCCTCGGATTCATTGAGATCCCCTTGTAGATCTGACTCTTTATGCATGTGCCGTTCTCATAGAGGAACAACATTATCGAGATGTTGTGCTTCTCCTCCAACACGCTCAGATTGTTGTTTTTTTCTGTCATTCGGACCCCTTATTACGTTTATATAGAATATTAGGTTGGTTGGTTTTTAACAATTTTATATATTAATCCTAACATATTTAATACTCTAGAATCAACGGTCGAATATCCGCCTCCGAAAAATGAATTTCTTAAACAGCGTATAAGATCCGACGGCATCCGTATGAACAAACATCCGATCGGAAATGTGACAAAAATGGGATGAAATGACAATCCAGCTCAAACAGTCGTTATCACAAAAAACGAATGAGTGCTCCCGACGGGATTTGAACCCGTGTCGAAGCCTCGAGAGGGCTTCATGATTGGCCGCTACACTACAGGAGCTGTACAACACCGATTGCGGTATCCTTAATAAAGATTTCGTACTATGAATTATCAAATGATACTCAAATCATCTGGATATCCGGATCATACATTGAATTTGACATCGGGAACGTATGCCGGGGTCCTCTTGTGCTCCATTGCGGCGACCTGCTTCCTGAGCTCGGCCACCTTCGCCTCCGGGATCCCGACGTCCTTTGCTATCTCCCCGTCCGTCATGGACAGCGCAAAGCCGTTCAGAACATGGTCGAGATCGCGATAGGTCACTCCCATCTCGCTCTCGTCCGTCTGGCCTTCCCACAGACCCGCGGTCGGGACCTTGTCGATATACTCCTGGGGAACACCGATGATCTTGGCGACCTCCCAGACCTGCGTCTTGTAAAGGTCCGCCATGGGGACCATGTCCGATGCTCCGTCCCCGAACTTCGTGAAGTATCCCATCATGAGCTCGCTTCTGTTGGAGGTTCCAACGACCATGTAGTTCCTCTTCTTGGCGTTGTTGAACAGGACGATCATCCTGCACCTGGCAGATATGTTCCCTCTTTCCAGCGGTGCGATATCCTTCGAGAACAATGCGGCGGTGAAAGCATCCACGGCAGGCTGGATGTCGACCATCTTGTACGTCGTACCCCAAAGCTTGCTGAGATCCCTCGTACCCTTGTAATCATCCAACGCAGTGACGGAGGTGGGCATGAAGATGTTCAGTACTCTGTCCGCTCCGATGGCATCCACGCAGAGCTTGGTCACAACGGCGGAATCGATACCTCCGCTGAGTCCGACGACCAGACCTTTGCAGCCGGTCCTCTCGACCGCACCTATGATGAAATCCGTAAGCTTTTCGACGTCCTTTGCATCGATCTCGTGGAGCTTGTTCTCTGCCATGCGTTCTGTATCCCGCTGTAGATAGAAATAAGTTGGTCCTTCCGAACGGCAGAGTTATACGCCGTCCCCGCATCTCCCGTGGCATGAGTGTGAAGATAGCCATGTGTCAGGTACGCTCCACCGTCGGAGACGTGGGACTGAACCTAGACAGGATCCTGAGTACGATATCCCAAGTGAACGCAGATGTCTACGTCTTCCCGGAACTGTTCCTTACAGGTTACGGCGCGGATTACGGATCTTTGAAGGAAGATGTCGAGATGGCCCTGAACAAGCTCACACTCTGGTGTTCGGAGAAGGATATAGCCATCGCCGTCGGCGCTCCCATGTACATCAAAGATACGATCAGGAACTCGCTGTACTTCGTCACGCAGAGCTCCACCATCCGTTATGACAAACTGTATCTGGCTAAGTTCGGAATATATTCCGAACGTGTATTCAGACAGGGAAGCAGACCGGTCATCGCCGAATTCAAAGGAATGAGGTTCGGACTGTCCATATGCTACGATATCTTCTTCCCGGAGATCTTCAGATTCTACGCCGTGAACGGTGCCGATGTGAACATCTGCATCTCAGCATCGGCGGAGCCTTCGAGGGAATTCTTCGAAAGGGTCGCTCCCGCAAGATCGCTGGAGAACGTCATTTATACCGTATTCGTGAACAACGTCGGAGCGTTCGGGGATACGGAATTCTTCGGACATTCTCGTCTCATCGGACCTATCGGCAATACCGTTTCGGAAGCGGATGAGAAGGAATGCATAAAGCGCGTCTGCGTCGACGGAGAGGTCGTCCGCAATGCGAGGAAGATCAGGACGCACATGAGCGACCTGAGATCGGATATCGACTGGCACGTCTGATCAGTACTCGCCGAGATCGCTCAGGGTTATGTACCTGGCATCAAGCCATTTCGCAAGTTTTACGGCATCCTTCTTGCCGAGTCCGTCACTGGTATCGATGACCGTCCACTCCGTGTTCGGGATGTGCATGATCTTGGTTATCTTCTTGAGCTCCGAGACCGGGACCTTTCCCTTCTCGGCCGCCACGTTGCCCTGACCGTCGGTTATGATCACCACGTAGCACCTCTCGTCGGGATGTTTCCTCAGATAGTTGATGAGGTATGCCCTTGCTTCCAGCAAAGCACTGTTCAATGGTGTGGAATCGCCTGTCGGTGTATGTGCCAGAGTATCGCAGATCGTCTCTACGGAACGTGTGAACGGAACGGCAAGATCGACCCTGTCCGCCCTGAACGTCATCAGACCGGCCTTGTCCCTCTTCACATAGTTCTCCTTCAGCATGGAACGGATGGCACCCTGGACCACGTCCATCATGCGCCCGACCACCTGGGAACCGCTCACATCCACCATGAACAGGAACGAACAGCGGTCGCGTCTGACCCTGACCTTCTCGCGGATATCCTGCGGCTCTATCGCGATACTCAGACCCTTGTGGTCGCGTGTCCTCTGATACGGAGCGGCGACACGTACGGTGGCATCGAATGCGGGATCGGCTGTCTTTCCGTTCGGCACCCTTGCCCTGACATATCTCCCGGAATTGTTCTTCTGGGTTATCTCCGCCCTCTTCTTTATTCCGACCATCTCGTGAAGGCGTATCGACTCGAATTCTACGAGTTCGTTTATGATCTCGACGGTGTCGAGACAGATGTCGTCCTTCTCCTCTTTGGGCTGTTCGGCAGGCCGCGGTTCGGCCGTGGAATGGGTGACGATTATGGTATCGACGTCCAGTTCGTCGGCGTTAGTCTCCACCTCGACCTCCTTCCTCACATCGATACCGTCGTCCTCCTGTTCCTCTTCTTCGATGATGTCCCCGGGATCCGCTTTCCTGTGCGAAAGGCACATGATGGCCGCCTCGCGGATATCGTCCTCCGCGATAGAGTTCCTTCCGTCCAGAGCAGCCAATGCCCTTGCTACCTTTGCGGCAGCTATATCCCCGCGGTATCCGCGGATGTTGAGCTCCGAACATATGCGGGAGATCTTGTCCGTCTCCCTGTTGGTGATCCTTATCTTCGGCAACAATTCTCTGGCACTGTCGATATTCCTGCGGATCTCGTCATCCGATGACCTGCCTTCCCGGGTATCCTTCCCGACCAGATCCATACTCAGAGAGACTATGTCCGCCCTGACCTCGGAATCTTCCTCCGTGAAGATCGTGACGCAGATATCGAAACGGTCTGATACTGTAGGGGACAGTTCCTTCTCGGAGGGATCCATCGTCGCCAGGACCGTCGTATGCAAAGGATATTCGGCGGAGATCCCCTCCCTTTCGATCTTGATCCTTTCCGATATAACCGATTCCAGGATGTCGGAGGAGGTCTTCGGGTTCAGAAGATTGATGTTGTCTATGTACAGAAGATTGCCGTCGGCGCGGCGCAGGATCCCTTTGGAGGCAACGGTATGCCCTTCGACTATGGCCTTCTCGATATCTATTCCGCCGAAGAGTTGGTCGTCTGTGACATTCTGGGGAACATCGATCACATATCTGTCGGAGATGCTGTCGGCAAAGGACCTTACAAGAACACTTTTCGCAGTGCCCGGAGGACCTTTGATCAATACTCCTTTGATGGTATCGTCGACCGCCGCGCACATAAGCGCCCTTTTGGCGCGCCCGAGACCTATCACGGAGGAGAACGGCAATCCCGTTCTCAGAGTGCGTTGAGACATTCTGCCAACTCTCTTCTGTCGAACTTGGTGTCTTCGAAGGGTTTCCTCTTGATACGGTGGACCAGCACCATCGGGGCGACCGCGGCGATATCGTCCTTGATGACCTCCGTCCTGCCCTCGTATGCGGCGTTTGCCCTTGCGGCCCTTACCAATGTGATGTCCGCCCTGTGCCCTTCCATGTCGAAATGCAGAGCGACCTCGGATGCCATGACCACGATATTCCTGTCGACCCTGACCGAACAGAGCAGTTTGCGGGCTTCGACCAGACGTCTGCGGATGGCATCCGTCTCTATCTCGTAATCTGCGGTGAAACCTGTCGGATCGTCATCGAAAGCCATTCTGCGCAGGATCACCTCGGACCTCTGTTTCGTGTCCCTCTCGCTCTGTATCTCGGCGCAGAGTCCGAATCTGTCCAACAGCTGGGGTCTGAGTTCCCCCTCTTCGGGGTTCATCGAACCAACTAGAATGAATTTAGACGGGTGGGAGAAGGATACTCCTTCCCTTTCGACATAGTTCACGCCCATTGCGGCGGAATCCAGCAAAAGGTCCACGATGTGGTCTTCCAGAAGATTGACCTCGTCCACATAGAGAAGATTCCCGTTCGCTTGCGCCAGAACGCCGGGTTCGAATCTCTTCTTACCGGTACGCAGAACGTTCTCCAGGTCCAATGTACCTGCAACACGGTCCTCGGTCGCACTCAGCGGAAGTTCGATGACCTTCATGGGAACGGTCTCCGTCTCGTAATCGCCGGAAGCATATTTCTCCGAGCATTCGGCACAGAGCTTGTCCGGATGGGACGGATCGCAGTTGAAAGGGCATCCTTTCATCACCGTTACCTGCGGCAATACCTGCGTCAGCGACCTTACCGTTGTCGACTTTGCTGTCCCCTTCTCACCTCTGATCAGGACCCCGCCTATTCCGGGATCCACAATATTCAGTAAAAGGGCGCGTTTCATGTCGCGCTGACCTACGATCGCTGCAAAGGGAAACATCATTCTACTTATCGACATTAGACCACTGCTCCAAGTAATATCTTCCGTCTTTATGAAAGATTGCCGTCTGCTTATCTGCATCTCCCCGTATATATCTCCCTGCCCGACCCTGTTCCGATCGCGATACGGAATATCTCAAAATAGTCTGAAAATGACCATATAATGCAGAAATCAAAAAACCAACTCAAAAGACTTATAAAGCATAACCTGTTAGCCGTGTCCCGAGCCGAGATAGTCCAGCCCGGTAAGGCGCGAGCCTGGAAAGCTCGTGGGAACCTTTCCCTCGGGAGTTCAAATCTCCCTCTCGGCGCCATTTACCATTTTATTGAACGACAGCTTGGGCGCTGGCCGTCAATGATCCGTGTTCAGAAACTTGAGCGGGGTCATGATCGGCATCGGGGGGTTTCCGTAGCCTTTCTCCGTCAATGAGAGCACGATACCAGCCCCTTTCCTTCCCGCCGAGCACAGCATGACGGCCTTCTCGAAATCCCTCATTCCCGAATTCACGGCACTCATGATGTCCTCCACATCCACGTCCAAAGGTTCCACGAATCTCATGAACCTCGTGACCACCGCTCTGAACGCATCATCGCCGCCTTCCCTCCTGGACGCAATATGGTATATCCTGTCGATGCAGAAGACGGAGCAATATCTTTCGAGCGTCTCGTCTGACATGATATTGACCAGCGCCTCGAGCTCTGCCGCGAATTCCGACCTGTCGAATAGGAAGGCCATCACCAATTCCGTGTCAAGATAGACCCGGATCGGCAAGCACCATCACCGGCCTTGGCCTCCTCTACCTTGAACACTCCGCAAAGGGAGCCTACAGCCTCCGAAAGCGAATCCGCGGTGTTTGTCACCGTGGCCACTGCCCTGCTGTGCCTGGTTATGATCACGTCCTCTCTGGACGAGATGTCCGGGTAATACATCATATTCGATCTGAAATCCGATACTGAAACGAACATTTTCCTCACTCCAAAAAAAAAGGTTTTTTAAAAGGTTTGATTGAAGAATAAACACTCTGACTTCGTTGCTCACTGCGGCCTTTCCCACCTTCCCCGTTCTTACTCTGACCGCTCCGGCGACATTGTAGATGAATATCTTTCCATCACCGACCGATCCGGTGTATATCGCCTGCTTGGCGGTGTTCACGACCTTGTCCAGAGGGATGTCTCCGACCACGATCTCCACCTTGATCTTGGGCAGGAGCGTGCTTTCCATCTCGACACCGCGGTATATCGTGGTCTGGCCCTTCTGGGCCCCGTATCCTTCCACGTATGTGATCGTCATTCCGGTGACGCCGATGGCGTCCATTCTCTCCTTCAGTATTCCGAGCTTGTTGCGGCCGGTGATGATCACGACCTTCTTCAGACCGGAACCCTCGGGCTCGCTGTAATCCGTGACCTGTATTCCGGGAGATTCCGACGGACCCATGGGCTGTACGGGAAGTCCGAGCTCGGATTCCTCGTGCACGATATGGAGATCGGGGACCATACCCGAATACGCGTTCGCCAGTCCGTGCTCTGTAATGTCCAGACCCGAAAGTTCCTCTTCCTCGGAAACACGGAGTCCGACGGTGTGCTTCAGAACGAAGAACACCGTACCCATGCATATCACGGTCCATGCGCCGATGGCCAACATACCCAGTACCTGAATGCCGAGAAGGTCCAAGCCTCCTCCGTACAACAGACCCGCCACTCCTGAGAAGCAATCGGGATTTGCCAGGAATCCCACCGAGAGGATACCTACTATACCCGAAAGTCCGTGGACGGCGAATGCTCCGACAGGGTCGTCGATCTTGAGCTTCTTCTCTACAAATTCGGCTCCGAAGACGACGACCACTCCTGCGATCAGCCCGATGATGACCGCTCCGTAGTAGTCAACGGCCGCACAGCCGGCACAGATCGCCACCAATCCGGCCAGACATCGTTCAATGTGAACGAAACATCGGGGTGTCCGTATCTGACCCAGGTCGTGACCATCGCCCCTATCGTACCGCAGGCTGCGGCAAGACAGGTTATCAGAAGCACTTCGGACGTCAATGTTCCCAATTCAAAGGTCGAAACTCCCAGTGACGAACCTCCGTTGAACCCAAACCATCCGAACCAGAGGATGAACACACCCAATGCGGCGATTGTCAGGTTATGACCCGGCATTGCCACCGGCGTTCCGTCCTTCTTGTACTTTCCGATACGTGGTCCGAGGAAGAATGCTCCAAGAAGGGCTGTGATACCTCCGACCATATGGACCGCCGTCGATCCTGCGAAATCGACATATCCCATGTTGAAGAGCCAGCCGTCGCCGCTCCAGACCCAGTGACAGACCACAGGGTAGACAAATGCACATATCGTGATCGAGTAGAGGATGTATGAAGAGAACTTGGTACGTTCTGCCATTCCTCCCGAAACGATAGTTGCGGTCGCACCTGCGAATACCAGCTGGAACAGGATGTATGCTCCGGATGTGTATCCGTTGGATAGGTCAGTATGTGAAAGGAACAGATCCGGGAATCCAATGAAACCAAGACCTGCTACGTCAGTTCCGTATGCAAAGCTGCAGCCCACAGCCATGAACACGACCGTTGCAAAGGCCATGTCAAGGGTATTCTTCATGATATGTTTCCGGCATTCTTCGCTCTGGTGAATCCTGATTCGACCATGGCAAAACCGGCTTGCATGAAAAATACCAATGCTGCTGCTACCAGAAGCCAGACAGTGTCAATCACATTGTAAGATGCGATCGCGTCCAGCGAATCCAGCAATTGATATCCGTATGGTGCTAACAATATTATGTCACCAATTGCTGTCATGAAATAAATGTATATAACAATTTTGATTTATTAGACATTTGTCTAATCATAAATCATATAAATAGATGTATAGATGACTAAATAATCTATATATTGGACATCAAATGAACAAACATCCTTCAGACGGATGGACAGGAAAACAATAATGGGAAAAAGAAAAACGGTTTATCCTCAAACTCAGAGGACGTCGGGATCCGGGATCGATATTTCATGCGGTCGCGTCGAAATACTGTCTTGTGAACCCGACAGACCATGAAAGGACTATCATCAGATCCAAGACAACCGCCATGATCCACATGATATCCGCGGTCTCCAGGTAAGCTATTACCAGATATCCGGCGAACAACAGAAGAGCTGCCATGTCAGATGCCATGCATACCACTTTCTGAGAGTGACCAGCGTTCCGCACACCAAACAGACGATTCCTATTGCCAATGTTATCACAGAGAAAACGGGATACGATACGCCGACCGCTGCTATATATACCAAGAACACGCCCGCTATTGTGAATGTGATCTGCATTATGCGAACGATCAGAGGCTTATCATACATGAAGCTCATAACGGTCTTAGTTCATTTAACTATTAATACATTATTATAATAGACAAATGTCTAATGAATATTCAAATTTAAGATGAAGTTAGAACGTTCGAGATGATCTTCAAAACAGACCGTCCCATTACAAGGATCAACTGAAACGAATGCGAAATGCCAGATGAAAGTTGAAAATATCAAAAATAGGTCCTTCAGTGACCCGCATGTTTCCGCGCGGGTCGCCGGAGAACCGAATTGTTTACATCGGCCTAGACACAGCAGTGTCCGCCCGATCAGTGTTTCTTTTGGGTCTGCGAAGGTGTGGCTGCAGGCGCACTCGTGTGGGCTGCCTTTGCCTGAGCATCTTCGTGGCGACGCTCTTTGTTGTGTTTTCCCATGATTGAATGTATTTGTATTTCTATATATACGTATCGGCTACCGACAATAATTTTGGTAGGAAAATTCAAAAAATTAGAAAGGAGGGGAAGTCATTCCCGGGTTGCCGTATCTCCCGACGGCTGATCTCCCTTCTCTCTCCTCAGCAAAAGAATAAGGACGAATGAGACGACACATGTCGCAGCTGCGATCAGGAAGGACAGGGTGTAATCTCCCGATCCGGAAAGATAGTTGTTCAGGAACGTGAACGTTAGGGACGATCCGCCCAATGCCAATGAGACTATTCCGTAATTCACACCCATGTTCTGCGTTCCGAAATGGTCCGCCGTGAGGGTGGCATAAACGCCGGAAGCTCCTCCGAAGGCAAGACCGATTATAGCTATGCACACAAGGAACAATACGTCCTGCGCGAAGATCGCAACGATTATTCCGACGGCCGTGAGTGCCACGATGAGGAACAAAGCCCTGAGGCGTCCGGTCTTATCGGACAACCAGGTGATGAGAAGACGTCCCGCGGCACTGCTGGCACCTACGATCATAACTCCGAATGTTGCCATGGCATCGCTGAGTCCGCGTTCCATTCCGAGAGGCTTCAGCAGAGGGTTCAGGATGAAGAACGCAGGCAGCACGAAGAACAGCGAGAGGAAGATCAGATAGAACGACCTGGTCCTCAGCATCTCTTTCGCGGTATACTGCTTCTGGGCCTTTGCGACATTGACACGGACCCCGTTCTTCGATACGGTGTAGTCCTCGGGAGGACTCACCAGGAACAGGGAGCAGACGACACACACGAGAAGGAACAGGATCCCGAATATCTCGAAGGTCATCGGAACTCCGACCTCACCGAGAAGGTATGAACCGACGGGTGCGAATATCACGGTCGAGAATCCGAATGCCCCGACCATCATGCCCGTGGCGAATCCGCGTCTGTCGAAGAACCATTTCTGGACATTGGCAACGGTACATGTGTACACAACACCGACACCCAGTCCGCCGATGACCGCATATGTGAGGAACAGCAGGGAAGGACAGCCGGAAGTAACGAAGGCCGTCGCGAATATGCCCAGAGACATCATGATGCTTCCGAGGACCGCGGTCTTTCTGGGGCCCTGGGAGATCATTATCTTTCCGCCCAGGATCATACCGACCACGAAAGCCACCATCATGACTGAAGTAACTAAGGCCGCCGAACCGGAATCCCAGGACAGGTACTCGGACACGGGGCTCTTGAAAACGCTCCACATGTAGATGATACCCGCACACAGCTGGATCACCATACCCATCGCAAGAATGACATTCCTGTTCACTTTCCTGTCCTTACTTCCGTACATCAAAGCACCTTGGGCCCACGATGAATGATTGATATATTAGGTTTTGTACATTAATGTATAATAATATACATTAGAATAATAAACAACAGCGATCCGCAATGAGAAAAACTCAGAAATCAATTGTTGGCCCGGTCCCGAAGTTGGGGGTCAAAGGACCGAGCCGATTGGAGGATGGCATCGGATAAGTATCCATCCGACATCCCCGGACACCGAACCGGTATGCCGTCCATATCGACATACCCGATATCCGAAGATCACCGGCAAATCCGAGACCAACATGATACATTACAAGTTACGACACTTCTAACGTACAAAAAAGCGAATCGAGAAGTAGTATATAAAACCGTATGCCGATACCGAAATATCGGCATACAGTATGGGTTTACTTTGCCTGACGGCAGATGAGGACAGGACAGTAAGACATCCTGGCCACTTTCTCCGCCACGCTTCCCATGAGTGTACGGGAGATACCCGTACGTCCGAGTGTTCCGCAGACGACAAGATCGAAATTCTTGGACTCCTCGATGATCGCATCGGCAGGACGTCCGGTGACGACCTTGCATTCGAGATCGACACCCATCTGCTCGGCCTTGTCAGACACGTATTTCAGGGATTTTTTGGAGGTCTCGAGCATGTACTCCCTCTCGTCCCCCATTCCGTATCCCTGTGCGACAGCGGCATAGCTTCCTATGTCGAACACGCATATCGCGGTCACCTTTGCTCCGATCTCCTTAGCAATTGAGAGCGCGTCATCGACTGCGACCTTGTTACTATCGCTGCCGTCGACCGCTACCAAGATATTTTTGTACATACTGTAAGGATTGCATTCAGCCATTATAAATGTAGCTGGGAAGATTTGTCACGTCTAATCGCGGGTACGCGCATCTTATTAAATAGGGTGGCATATCATGTAACAATAATACTTAGAAATAAGGTGAATCAAAAATGTTGGTAAACGCAGAACTCTATGTCAAAGACCTACCCGGCCAGTTGGTAGGCTCCCTCGAGCCCATATCGATGGTCAACGGGAACATCGTGGGAGTCGTCCACAATCGTGATATCATAGTCAATCAGAGGATCTGCGTCAATGTGACATTCGAGGTCGGCAGCAATGACGACCTGGAAAAGCTGAAGAAGGCCTGGAAATCCAGGGATATCCTCATAGCATCCATCGGTTCGGTCTACAAGACCTGCACCATGGAATATCTCCTTGTGGGGTCGTTCAGCGCATCATATGTGGAGAGCCTCATAGACGAAGCGTCCAACGTAGTATCGTTCGAATCTGTGGATGTGAACTATTCAACGGCCAATGCCACCAACACAATGACCGCGATGATCACCGCAGAGGTCCTCAGCCAGGAAGATCTCGAAAAACTTGACAAATTCCTCGTATCCGCCTGCAGGGAAGGCGGTATCGTCTACATCAGGGGGCTCTGAGATGAGAATACTCATAGCCGGTTTCGGAACCGTCGGACAGGGATTCGCGGAAGTACTGGCCGCCAGGAAGGAATTCCTGAGGAACAGGTACGGAAAGGATGTGCGCATAGTCTGCGCCATGGATTCCAAGACCTTCGCGGCGGACCCGAAAGGACTGGACCCCCTCGAACTCGTCGCTACCAAAAAAGCTACCGGAAAGGTCGGAAAAGAGACCTACACCGATTCGGTGAAGGTCATGGATTCGGTGGAATACGATCTCCTGGTGGAGGTCAGCCCCACAGACATCAATACCGGCGGTGTCGGTCTCAAGAACATAAGGAATGCCCTCGAACACGGAAAAGATGTCATCACGGTCAACAAAGGCCCTCTGGCGCTGAACTTCTCCGAACTCATCGGACTTGCGAAGAAGAACAAATGCAAGTTCCGCTTCGAAGGCTCCGTGGGCGGCGCAATGCCCATAATCAACCTCTGCAGGGAAAACCTTGTGGGAGAGAACATCAAATCGATACGCGGTATCCTCAATGGTACCTGCAACTACATCCTCAGCAAAATGGACAACGGACAGCCTTTCGAGCAGGCGCTCAAAGAGGCACAGCAGATGGGATATGCGGAAACGGATCCCACCAGCGATGTCGAAGGATACGACGCCGCCTGCAAAGTGGTCATCCTGGCCAACTCGATATTCGGCAGGAATGTCACGTTCTCGGACGTCAACATCACCGGCATCAGGTCCATCACCGCAGAGGCGGTAGCACTGGCCTCGTCGCACAACATGGTGATAAGGCTCATAGGAGAGGTCTCGGACACCAAGCTCGAGGTCTCTCCCCGTCTGATACCCAAGGGACATCCCCTCGGATTGTCGGGAACACTCAACGCAGCACAGATCACGACCGATCTGGCAGGACCGGTAACGGTCACCGGACACGGTGCGGGACGCATAGAGACAGCATCCGCCATACTCAGCGATTTCATATCGATAATGGACGACAGGGACTGAAATGCCTGAAGAACAGATAATCATTTACGATACCACCCTCCGCGACGGGGCACAGAGCGAAGGGATCTCCTATTCGGCGCAGGACAAGATCGACATACTGAAAGAACTCGATATGTTCGGGATCGGATTCGTAGAAGGCGGATGGCCGGGATCCAATCCGAGGGACGACGAGTTCTTTGCGATGGCCAAGGACCTGAAGCTCAAGAACTCGGTGCTGACCGCTTTCGGAAGCACCTGCAGACACTACATCGAGGCGAAGGATGATAAAAATCTCCAGAACCTTGCCGCATGCCCCGCGGAATGGTGCTGCATATTCGGCAAGAACTGGGATTTCCAAGTCACCGATGCGCTCTGCATCCCCCTGGAAGAGAATCTCAGGATGATCGAGGAGAGCGTCAAATTCCTGAAGGCTTCGGGAAAACACGTGATGTACGATGCCGAGCACTTCTTCGACGGATACTATGCCAACCGCAATTATGCGATGAAATGCCTCGAGGCCGCCGTGAAAGGCGGTGCCGAATGGCTGGTCCTATGCGACACCAACGGAGGTTCCATGCCCGATGAGATCTCCTCTGCCGTAGAGGATACCGTACTCTCGTTCAGTGTCCCCGTCGGGATCCACTGCCACAACGACACGGAACTGGCCGTCGCCAATTCGATGGCCGCCGTAGACAGCGGTGCGACCATGGTGCAGGGAACCATCAACGGTATCGGCGAGAGATGCGGAAATGCGAACCTGTGTTCAGTGATCGCGAACCTGAAACTCAAGATGGACTGCGACGTCCAGATAGCCGACATATCCAAACTCACGGAAGTTTCGAAGTACGTCAGCGAGATATCGAACACCGTTCCGTCGCCCGGCCTTCCGTATGTGGGAGAGAAGGCGTTCGCGCACAAAGGCGGTATGCACGTCTCCGCCCTGATGAAGGACCCGCGCACTTACGAACACATCCCTCCAGAGACCGTGGGGAACAAACGCAAAGTTCTGATCTCGGACATGGCCGGAAGGGCCAGCATCAACGCGAAGCTCAAGGAGTTCGGAATGACCACCTCCCCGGACGAGAGCAAGGAGATCGTGGACAGGATCAAGAAACTGGAATCCAAAGGATACGAGTTCGAAGGGGCCGACGCAAGCTTCGAACTCATGGTCAGAAGGCTGAGAGGAGAGATCGAACCTCCGTTCAGCGTCATCGGATTCAGATTATTCATAGACGATGTGGGGGACAACAAGCTCACATCGGAAGCAAGTATCAAGGTGGAGGACAAGGAAGGCCATGTCGAGCACACGGCGTCCGACGGGGACGGTCCGGTCAACGCTCTGGACAATGCGCTCAGAAAGGCGCTGTCCAAGTTCTTCCCGATACTGAACGACATCAGACTCACAGATTACAAGGTACGCGTGCTGGACGAGGGATCGGCCACCGCGGCCAGCGTCAGGGTATTGATCAGATCCTCCGACGGAAGGTCCAGCTGGACCACTGTCGGCGTATCTCAGAACGTCATAGAGGCGTCCCTGAACGCATTGGTGGACTCGATAGAATACGCCATTCTCAAAGATCGCGAAAACAACAAGAAGGGATCGGAATGAACAGAACCGTCATCACATTGGTCGGAAAGGACCACACAGGGATCATTGCGGCAGTTTGCAACTACTTCGCAGAGAACGATATCAACATCCTGGACATCAGCCAGACGACCGTCCAGGAATTCATCAACATGATGATGATCGTCGACCTGAGCAAGTACAGGAAGAGCTTCAAAGAGCTCAGCGAAGACCTCGATAAGGTCGGAGAAAAGGTCGGAGTATCGATCAAGGCCCAGCACGAGGACATCTTCGATATGATGCACAGGATCTGAGAGAGATGTTGGAGATCAACGAGGTCTTCGAGACCAACGCCATGATCGCAAGCGAGAACCTGGATGTCAGGACCATTACCATGGGTATCAGTCTTCTCGACTGCATCGACTCCGATCTCGACAAATTATGCGAGAACATATACAACAAGATCACCACACGTGCAAAGGACCTTGTAAGGACCGGCGACGAGATCGGTCTTGAGTTCGGCATCCCCGTGATCAACAAAAGGGTGTCCGTCACCCCCATAGCACTCATCGGTGCGGCAGCATGCAGAACGGAAGATGATTTCGTCAGGATCGCTGAGACCCTCGAAAAGGCCGCATGCAAGATCGGCGTCAATTTCATCGGAGGGTACTCCGCACTCGTCCAGAAAGGAATGAGCTCGGCGGACAGACTCCTCATCAACTCGATACCGAAGGCACTGAAGGCCACTGACCACATATGCAGTTCCGTCAGTCTCGGTTCCACAAAGACCGGTATCGACATGGATGCCGTCAGGCTCATGGGCACCATCGTCAAGAAGACGGCGATGGAGACCAAGGACCAGGATTCGCTCGGCTGCGCAAAACTCGTCGTTTTCTGCAACCCGACGGATGACAACCCGTTCATGGCCGGAGCCTTCCACGGTGTCACCGAAGGGGATGCGGTCATCAACGTCGGTGTCAGCGGACCCGGTGTAGTGAAGACCGCGATCTCAAAGGTCAAAGGAGAGAACTTCGAGGTCCTCTGCGAGACCATCAAGAAAACGGCATTCAAGGTCACCAGAGTGGGACAGCTTGTGGCCAAGGAGGCCTCAAAGAGGCTTGACGTACCATTCGGCATCATAGACCTCTCGCTCGCCCCTACGCCCGCCGTAGGCGACAGTATCGCCGAGATCATCCAGGCCATGGGAATGGAACGTGTGGGAGCACCCGGAACGACGGCCGCGCTCGCCATCCTCAACGACCAGGTCAAGAAAGGCGGCATCATGGCATCCTCCTATGTCGGAGGACTCAGCGGCGCATTCATACCCGTATCGGAGGACAGCGCAATGGCGGAAGCGGCAGAGATGGGCGCACTGACATTGGAGAAACTGGAGGCCATGACCTGCGTATGCTCTGTAGGTCTCGACATGATCGCCATACCCGGAGACACTCCGGACACAACGATATCCGGAATCATCGCAGATGAGATGGCCATCGGAATGATCAATCAGAAAACAACGGCTGTAAGGGTCATACCGGTCATCGGAAAGAAAGCGGGAGAGCACGCAGAGTTCGGCGGACTTCTCGGAAGCGCACCGATCATGCCTGTCAACACCTTCGGATGCGCAGACTTCGTCGACCGCGGCGGAAGGATACCGGCTCCGATCCACAGTTTCAAGAACTGATCGGAAGAACTGTCTTTCAAAAACCATTTTCAATCCTTTTCAATTTCTACGATCTGAATCAGATTATTTTCAGAGATTGTTTCGATGACCCTGTCGGAAAATGACCTCAGGGATCCGAAGAACGATATCAAAAATGCAAACAATGCAAAGAACAAAGAAAAGGAGTGAGAAAAAAGTTAATCCCCCTTTAGAGGGGCAAGATCACAACTAGGATATGCAAGAGGTGGGAGCAGAGGGATTTGAACCCCCGTCAGCGGGTTTCCACCACGGGGGGAGCTACCCCCCGCGAAATTAATGAGTCATCGCTCCAGTTAATCATCAACTGTCAGCAAACTCATTCTAATCACGCTCAATAACTGGAGCCCGCCAGTCTGCCAGGTTAGCCTATACTCCCTTGGTAGACCGTTAGATCACGGTCACTTCTTGCGCATCTTTGCTGCTCTCTTTCTTCTTCTCATTTTCTTCTTGCGCCATTTCCAACGCTGGTTACCGCGTTTCTTCCAGGCGCGTGAGCTTCTCTTCATGATAGTTCCTCTTGATGGCCGGCATCACGCTGGTACCGGTCCTCTGGCGGGCCCGTCGGGAATTTCGGTCCCTTTTTATGGGGGCTTTCGAACCCGAGGCGTCTGGCTTAGAAGGCCAGCGCTATATCCTGGCTAAGCCACGGGCCCCGCTAGCCCTTCATCTACTGCTACCATTTAAAGGTTTACCTTCGGGAGCCCCCTTTTGAGGGGCCCCAAAGGCCTGCCGTTTTAGGTGCAGTTATCAGCACAGCAGTATGATCTTATCTCCGGACCAGATGGTTTGAAGATACGGCCAGATGGATGAACCGGTGATCAAAAGACACACGGCCTCTGCGATACAGATGAGAGCCAGGACGACCATGAAAGGCCACCAGTTGAACAGCTTACCGAACAACATGACCAGCTTCTCGGCGAAGTTGGCGATCATATATACGATCGCACCCGCCACGAATGCCACGATCAATCTCGGCCATCCGGATGCCAGTACCTCCAGTCCGTCGATATCGGCACAACGTCCCAAGAGGACGTATGCCATAATGATGACGACCAGACCGATGATGACGGCGATCTCCACCTTACGGAACGGCCTTACAATCATCGTAAAGGCCATCAGAATGATGATGACCGCTGTAAATGTGCTCCAAGATGCATATTTCGAGAACGTCATAGCTATCATGATGATTCCGAATATGAGTCCGAGGACCATCATCATCTTGTACGTTCCCGAATTCTCATCCTTCTTGTAGGTGTAGACTATCAGCAATGCTATTATCGCACCGATAAGAAGGATCACTTCCGGGATGTGGGAGGCGTAAAAATCCTCCAACCATGAAATATCCATGCACGATAATTGCAGTGACCGATAATAATACTAACGACGAAGTCGAAGCCATTATATCCCTGGACCTCGGATACATAAGCATGGATCTGGGAGCCGTTGTTTCACTGACGATATCTTTGTTCTTCATCCTGGACCCTTTCGCAAGCCTGCCTATGTTCATCTCCGTCACGAGAGAAGAGGACCGTAAGACGATCAACTCCTATGCGAATAAAGCAATCCTTGTCGCAGCGATACTTCTGTTCGTCTTCATGTTCGTAGGCGAGGACCTGATGAACGTGTTCGGGGTCACAATGGAAAGCTTCCGTGTGGCCGGAGGCCTCATACTCATATTGATGGCGATCGAACTGGTGTTCGATCTGAAGCTCTCCAAGAGCACGGGATCCAAGGGTGCACCGTGGGTCATCATCGCAACACCCGTGCTAACCGGACCCGGAGTCATTACCGCTTCCATCCTGTTCTCATCCCAGTACGGAATGGATACCGTACTTGTCGCAGGCATCATCGCTCTTCTTCTCACATGGGTGATCCTGAGAAGCGCTTCCACCATCATGAGATATGTCGGAACCCAGGTCATCAACATAGCTTCCAGGATCATCGGTCTGCTCATTGCGGCAATGGGTGTAGAATACATCTTCAGAGGAGCTTTGGAATGGTTCCAGACATACAGCGCGGAAGCCGTAAGCATCCTACTGACGATGATCTGATCACTTCAGCTTCCTTATCTGAACGAAAAGAGCGTACAATATCAAGAAGAACACTGCGAGTACGACGGCCATCGAGATGTCATGTCCGCTGACCGTTAGATAAAGGACGCATTCTATCGCAATGGCCAGTACGATGCATGCCAACACGGCCGCCATCAGAAGCGCAATATGATCACGGCCATGTTGTTATCGATGAATCTGCGGTAATCGTCGTCGTCGAATTTACGGACCGGAATAGCGAAATACGCCTTGTCGGACGAGTATGTATCCAGTGTGCAGAACCAGCTGTCGCCTGATTGGATCTGATGCCTGTAATCCTTGTGCGGATACACCGTGACATTCTTGTAATTCGAGCAGAGATCCGCCTTTGAATTGATTTCGAACCTCATCAATATCCCGTCGTTGTTTGGGAGGAGTTCGAGGATGCGGTCTCCCGCATGGATGGGGTATCGATCGATTGGGAGACCATGACCGAGGAATGGGAGGATCCCGGGGAGGCGGACCTATGACCGTCCGCGGTACGTGCCCGTACATCAGCGCGGTCGCGCTGACGTCCTCGCTGTCCGACATGATCGGCAATCTGATCTCGAACGGCGGTATGACCGTCGGCGAATACGACAGCATGGTCCGGCTGAAGAGGATGCTCGATTCGTTCGTCAGGGAGAGGGACCAATGACAGACGACATTTTCAGACAGGGGAAGTCCGCCGTCATCTACGCCC
>Ga0172377_10001856_pt1 | contig 21539 bp, 16 predicted proteins | sample Pumphouse3metaG_FD_119749 | JGI IMG/M metagenome (GOLD analysis project Ga0172377, IMG submission 119749) | Leachate microbial communities from a municipal landfill in Southern Ontario, Canada - Pumphouse #3 metaG | ecosystem: Engineered > Solid waste > Landfill > Unclassified | place: Canada...
CATTGATTAAACTGACTTGTATTCGTTATTGTCGAACCATCACCGTTGAATGCGTTTCCGGTTATATTATCAACATAACCGTAATTGGTCATATCAGCGCGTATCGAAAGGAGCTCACTATTACCTGACATAGAATACAAGTTGTTTATCTTGTCAAGAATATAGAGTGAACCGCTACCTTCAGTTACCTTGACAAAAAATGAGTAACCAGAAATGCCGTTGTTGGAACCGTCGTCAGGGGTTGAACTCTTAATTACCTCGTATTGGAATGCTGCAAAAGTACAGGTATATAACCCGCACAACAAAATAAACATCAGCAACTTTTTCATATTATATCTCCTGATTTTGTTAACATTGACTTAATGTAAAATTATCGACAACCAATATTATAATTCAATAAAAAAATATTGCAAGCAGTATCTTGGTAATGCTCCAATATTATTTACATAAATTGGTAAAAAATTCAAATTCTAGAATTGATTTCATAAAGAACCGATTTCAACCTGCTTTCGGCCTCGGAAAGATTTTTCACCATTTTTTTGCGAACTTTAGCCCCTTGCAATGAAAAATCGTTTGCTCCAAGATATTTTTTTGCATAATAATCAAGGGTATTAAAATCGACCGTCCCGGTTGAGCCGGCGACAGGAAGACCGAATTGGTCGAGAAAAGAGTTTATTTTGCTGCCGCGAGCAATTCCGATGCATGGGATTAGATGATTCAAAGCCAAAATCATCAGATGAAGTCTGCTACTTATCACCAAATTACATTTTGCAACAACACATTGTATTTCCTCAGGCTCAATAAATCGCGGCATGATAGTTTTTTGAGAATATTTCATTTTGCTGCGCAGTTTCTCCATAAATTCATAATCTGTTATCGGGTTCATCGGCAACATAATTGTCAGTACGTTTTCCGATAAATTTAAATTATCCAGCCATGCGGCAAAATCATCTAATTCACCCACAGGACTTTGCGATGAAAGACAGAGGGCAACTCTTTTTGTAGCGGAATTAAACATTTGGGCACAGTGGTCTTCCCAGCGTAAACTTTCAAATTCTACCGATTTTTGCAGAATTGCTGAATCAGCTCCGACCATTGCCTGAGGGAATGATGCACATTTTCGTAATTCAAGCAAAGATGCTTCGTCTCTCAGAACTATCAATCTGGATTTTCCAAGGGTGTCAGCAAGCCGTTTTCTGACTCTTTTATGTATAAATTTTTCAAAGTGGGCTGCCCAATCCACCCATGTAACAGACTCAAGAAGTTTGCATAGCTTTAACTTCTTTCCCGCTAAGCTATAAAGCATTGGATTAAAAACATTGTTCATACCAACATTCCAGACAACGGTTGCCACTCCAGCTTTTTGAGAGTTTTCAAGCAATGCGCAGGCAGTTTCCGGGTAATCGGAAAGTCCGGTTGCGCCAAACCATATAAACAGATCATAATTTGCAACCACCCGGCGAAATTCAGATAACGGCGAACGGTCAAATCCATAAAGAGGCAGTGTATTGCAGTTGAACTTGCTGGCAGTCTCGCGTTGTTTAGCAGTACAGACTGTAAGTTCACATTCCGGCATCAGACGGCGAAAAATACCTACGGCGGAAGCAAGAATAGCTTCGTCACCGATATTATCGCACCCCAAAGGTACGCCACCCAACATAATTTTCAATCTTGAATATTCACTCATATTTCGAAACTTTTTGAGGCGCATCATTAAGGAATTTTTCCAATTCAATACGACTTTCCGATTCCGTAAAAATTATTGGTACTGCAATCTGCCAGGTAAACCAAAGGGTATTTTTACTCCAATGACGCCTGAATCCGAAAAAACTGCCGGTTGAAAACCCGTAGTTGCTGTACCAACACCAAATCAGCAAAGAGCCGTGTTGATTATGAACCATGATTTCATTAATCTGAAGCTTCTCTCCCTTCAGAACCACTTCCCTAAACTTCTCTGAGTCAATTTGCCAGCCTCCAGCGCGGAGGCAGTGACTTGCCGGATGAATCTGATGAACATTATTGCCACAAGTTACAGCCAAAACCCCGATCGTTGCGGTATCAGATGCAAACTGGTACTTTTCTAAAATACTGTTGCCGAAAAACCGGCGATCTGACTCCAGTATCTCCTGTTTTCGTCCGATAAACTCACCGAATTGAAGGGATGAAAATTCTGGAATAAAAGGTTCTCCGCGATATTGCAGTGTATTGAGTTGCGTAGCTGAAAAAATTATCAAAACCAGGGCAACGCAATAAAAACAAAAACTGTTCTTGCATACTGTCGTGCGAGTTAAAAAATTCATAAGCAACCATACCAGAAAAAGTAACAATCCAATTATTTTAAGAAGTATTCCGGATACGCTGAAAAAATACTCCAGCCAATAGCAGGTACTGGTACTGCTAAGCAGCAAAATACCAAATAGAGGAAATACACCATATGCATAGCTCCAGCCTTTAATCAGCCAGCAAAATGTCCAGCTGAATAATATTGCCGACAAAATTCCCAACAAATGAATATCAAAGAAATAAGAACTCACATAAAGCATAAAAAGCGGAATCGCTGCCCAGAATGCTTCAAAATCACATTTTTCACTTCGCCTGGATTCCATTGGCAACCATAGCAAGATAGCAATGACAACAAAAATAGATAAAAACAACCAGTCCCAACGATCAAGCGGAGAATTCTGCCATGAATAAAGCATATAGGGGAATTTAAGTACCAGTGGCAGAAATCCGAAAAGCAGAAAAAGATTTTTTAAAATATTAATCTCTGTCTTCATTGCCTGCTCCATTTTCGGGAAAAAGAGTTCCAATCCACCAAAACAATAACATAACACCGACAATCAGAAAATAACCGAGCGTTTTATGCCAAAAATCATCAAACGCGCTATTGCCAATGAACATAAACAAAATAATCGTCAAGATCAGTCGCAAAGAATTAGTAATTATAATCACCGGCAACATGCAACAATAATGCAAGGAGCGCATTAATCCTGATTGATGTTGCCGAAGTACCACCAGATAACCGAGCAGCAACAACACTTCGAGCTGGGTAATGCCGCTGCAAGCGTCTGTAATAGCAATTGCCGCCTCGCCAATAGTCACGGTAGTAAATTCGTAATTGACATCAACCCCAAATATCTGAAGACTTTTCACCGACAGTACTGTCGAAATAAGACGCAACGGATAACTAATAAAAAGAGCAATTTGTTCCTGATATGGAATTACCAGAAAACATAAAAAGATCGGAACGCCCATCATTCCTCCGGAACGTAAGCCAAGTGTAAATATCAAAATTGCCCAGAACTGAATAAAAAGAACGGTATCAACACTTGGTAGTGGCAACAAAAACACAATGGGAGCTCCAAGTAACATCGTCCAGGGTAGTATTTTGAGCATGCCGGATTTTTTTGGTTCATGATGCTCCGCCCAAATATGCCATGTCATCACTAACACCAACAGCAACAGCGGGAGCGGTCGTTCCCAACTTCCGGCGGTTAGTTGATATGCCCGAAATCCGGCAACAATCCAAGCGCAGGCAAACGCAATTACTGCTATCGGATAACTGCGAAAACATCTAGTTATTTTTCTCATATAAAACATTTGTCACTGCACTTTTTGCTTTTCAATTTCATCAAGCTTCTTCAGATACTGCAGAGCTTGCGGATGATCAGGAATACGGCGCAACAGTTTGATGCATAAATTTCGACATGCGGAATATTCGCCGCGGTTGAATTTTTGTTCCAGTAATCTTTCCTGAACTTCACGCCAGCACTCAAAAGCTCGCGATGAAGTTGAGTTACTTCGTGCCATTGCTTGCTCGAGAAGTAGCGAAGCTTTATCTAATTCTCCTGATTTTGCAAGCCTAATTCCATAGCATTCGAGAACTTCGACACGTTCTGGCTCACTTCGCCAAGCCTTCTCGGCGATTTCCAATGCTTTACTTGAGTTACCTTTTGCATCATAAAGTTCAGACAGATTGATTTGAACTAATGCACGATCAGGAAATGAATCCGCAATTTTTAAATAAGATGCGATCCCCATATCCAGTTCGTCAATCAGTCCATAAAGCACTGCTGCCCGAAAAACCAGTTCAGGATAATTGGAGTCTGCTTGCTTAAGATAGTATTTAACCTGTTCATTATTACCGATAATAAATGCTTTTTCCGCTTCAACATAAGGTGCAAATTGCCTGATTATGGGTTTATCAGAAGTCATGACCCGCACAACAAGAAATTCCAAATCATTAATCCGTGCATTGCGGACAGCAAATTCCATAAAGCCTTTGATGAGCTCGAATCGATCAGGATTTTCGTCCATAACGTGACGAAATTCAGTAGCAGCCATATCGTTTTGTTTCAGCCCTTCCAACGCGGCAATATGCTGAAGACGCACATCAACTGTATTGAACCCATTTTTAAGATTTTTTTCAATATACTGCAATGCTTCGCGATAACGTCCATCACGCAAAGCATCTACAGCAGCAATCCCAAGTAAAACCTGATCTTCAGGGAACTTTTCAAGAGCTTTCTTTATTTCTGAAGGCACTGAAATGTTTTTTTGCAGGTTATCAGCGAGAACCAGTCTTGAAACAATAATATCAGAAGCTCCGCTTTTTTCCAATTTCCTGGCCAAAGCCGCAGCTTCCGTAATTTTTTGTTCATGAATCAAGCCAATTATAAATGGCAAGGTTATTTGAACTGCTCTAGGAACCATTAACCTGAAACGAAGATCAGAACTGAAACGTTCTAAAGCCTGTCCTGCTTTTTCGGAATTACGTTCATAGACGGCCAGGCAAAGCCTCATCATAATTGCGGGCGGAGTATTGAAGGAATCGTCCAGATACCGGAGATTATTGCCCATAGTTTTCCAATCACCGGCAAGAAAAGCAGCCAGAGCATCAAGGTAATAACCGGCTTTAAGAGCCTGCCGATTACCGGAGCGGTATGACTTGGCAAGTTCAATAATTCCTGAACGGTCATTCTGTGCCGCCAATGATTCACCAAGTTTAGTGGCCAAAATTGCCGAAGGGCCGAAGGACAATGCATCTCGATATGCTTTAGAAGCTGCGGCATGATTAGCGCGCATGGAGTAAAATTCTCCCAATAGCGGCAGCCCTGCAAAAGGATTAAGAGTTGCGGCTGATTTCAAACTTTCTTCCGTTTTGCCATAATTCTCGTTATTTTGATAAATTGAAGCAAGTGAAGTGTAAGCTTCAAACATTACAACTGAATCTCCGCATTTACTGAGCTTAATAAGCTTATCGACCATTTGCGAATCGCTGTTCTGCCCCACCGTCAAATAAAATTCCAGCAATTCAGCAAGTGGTGACGATGTTTTTGCGCTGTCTGGAATCTCATTAAGCAGTTCCCGTGATTTTCCATAATTACGCAACATAAAGTGAGAAAACGCCTCAAATATCATATCTTCAGCATCGAGTGCTTTGGTTTTTTTATAATTTTCCAGCAAACGTGTTATCCCAGTAAAGTCCCGACATTTTAACATATTCCGGATCGTGGCAGAAAAATAATGATCATCGAATGCATTCAGAGAGGAGGCACGATTCCAATAATATGAAGCTTCAGCCCAATTACCGCTGCGTTCCGCCAATTCTGCAAGTTTGACCAATGCAATTTCGTTGTTATAATCATCGCGCAGCACATTTACAAAACCAATTTTCGCCTGAGGGTAATTCCCTGTGGCATAAGCAGCCATGGCTAGTTGAAAAAGCTCAACTTTCTGCCGGTTTTTGTACATGAAATAACCAAAAATCCCAATGGATGCAAAACTTATTAGCACCAACACCGACAGGATAAGATATTTAACATTAATTTTTCGGTTTTTCATTGATAATCCCCAAATTTAGCTACTATATTGCTTTGAAACAATAGTATTAAAAGCTTAAGATAATCCATAAAACATATCTGCACAACACTGTTTTTTGTCATACTCGCAAATTAATGGATAAATTCATCCTTGCACTCACGTAATAATGATGTATTATTATTCTTACTTGGACATAAATTAAGCTCGAACGACTGTAAAATCATTTATTGCAGAGGCGCAAATGTCAACCAAAATAAAAGTATTGGCTGTTGATGATGAAAAATTCAACCTTATGCTGATTTCCGGATGCCTCCCGAAAAATGATTACGAAGTAACGGGATTTACCAACCCGGTTGAAGCCCTGCAAACCTTCAAAAAGGAATTTTTTGATGTTATTTTATTGGACATCATGATGCCTGGCATTGACGGTTTTGAATTGCGCAAACTTTTACGAAAAATCTCAAAATACAAGCCGATCATTTTTCTTACAGCGATGGTCGATGATTCAAAATCTACGCTGTTGAACGAAGTTTCATGGGATCCATACACTTACTACATGAAAAAATCTTTTACCCAGAAAGCACTTAAACAAAAAATTGATCATGTTCATGGCATTTATCTAAGCCAAAAACAATTGAGCTCAAACTACAACCGTATGGAAGCGGAACTGACATTGGCTGGCGGAGTACAACAGCTATTGTTACCTTCGTGGTGTGTGGCCAACGAACATGCACTGACCTCTTCACTTTATCTTCCCAAGTCGCAGGTATCCGGAGACATTTATGCATTTTTCCAGCTTGACGAAGGGAAATATCTGTTATTTATCGGCGATATAGCAGGACATGGCATATCGGCGGCACTTTACATGATGGCGGTTCAATCATTCATAAAAAAGACTACATATGATAAAAATTTTGCGCCTCATGTCTTTTTAAATGAGCTGAATGAGTTTTTCTGCAATGAGCTGGGCGGCTCTTCTTATATGACCTGCTCCGTGGCAATAATTGATTTCGTAACCAACCATATTCATATGCAAAGTGCCGGACACCCGGGACTTTTTATCTGCTCTTCCGAATCCGGCGTGATTATTAATTCAGATAATTATAAGAAAGGTGGAATCCCTGCGGGCTGGTTTGCCAATACCCAATACAATCCAGAAGATAATATAGAACTTGACTTCCCTGATGATGCGTTAATTATCGGCGTAACTGATGGACTATTCGATATTTGCAATGAAAACGAAGCGTCTCTGGCACCAAGCATGTTGTCTGAAATCATTGGTTCGCTGTCTGGTAGTTCCGACGCAGTCACCTTCCCCCATCGACTGGTTAATGCCATTACGCAAATGGGCTACGACCACTTAACTGATGATATTTGTATTGTCGCTCTCGAAAAGAAAATCTGCGATCCGACGCTACTGGAACTTTTGATTCCGCCATCGCTGCCTGAAGTTAGCAAAGCGGCAGTTACCTTTTCGCAGCAAAACAATAATCCCAAAACTGCGGTAAAAATCGAACTTTTAATACATGAATACCTCAACAATGTAATTATTCATGGACTGGATAATAAAAATTCAAAACAACGCATCTTTCTCAGCCAGAAAAAAGATGAAGATAAAATAGTGATTCGCGTTGTTGACCGCGGACGCAACTGGAACTATAATCCCGATACTGAAGCAAAAACCGATACTGATAATGACGGGCAACTTTACGATGCCGCCGCCTCGTCCGGACGCGGACTTAAAATCATACGCGATATCACCTCCAGCATTGCCAGCAGTAGCTATTGTGGAATGAATGAGTCAATTTTCACTATTGAAAATAAAGAATAAGTTCAGTCAGAAAAAGGACAAACCCAATGCCAAGAAAACCAATAATGAACTATATGCGCGAGTTTCTCGGGATTACCGGACAGGATGCAGATGATCTTTTCGATTGTTTTATCGAAACTTTCGAAGAACTTTGCCAAAAACTGGAATCGGCGATTGAACAGCGCGATGTCATGGAAATAAGAAGAGTAACCCATTCAATTATCGGAAGTTCATCCAATCTCGGGTGCGAAGATATTTCGCAACATGCCATGGATATTAATACCGCGGCAAAATCCAATGATTTTGAGCATATGCATCAGCCAATGCAAAAATTAAAAGAACACCTGGAAATATTTCGCTCATGCAAATAAAAGGTTCTTTTTACGGCGTAGAAAAAACTGAAAAACTACTCTCTACCGCTTTAGCCGGGATTCGTCATGACATTGCCGAGTCACCGCTCGCAGATTCGATAACGGCTGTGATTCTAGGCGGTAGCTACGGACGCGGCGAAGGTGGTTCTGCCAATGACGGCGGATTATGCAATGATCTGGATTTTTTTGTACTGGTTCCAAAGTTCGCGCCTCGCAAAAAAATCGCCGCGATATTCCGCCGAATCAGTGCCAAATGGTCTGAAAAACTCGCTATTGAGGTTGACTTCGCTTCGCCATGTACTATCGAGCATTTCCGGCGCAACGCTGCTACCTTAATGATCAGAGATCTTTTAGCCGCTCATTACGTAATTTTCGGACCAGCCGATTGTTTCGCTGATATAAAAAAAATCCCACGGCGTGATTTGCCGTTTAGCGAAGGAGCACGTCTTTTACTTAATCGCGGCACGGGTATTCTGCTGGCTGAAGCGCGCCTGCAGCAGGGCATGGAAAATAATCACGACAGCGAATTTATCATACGCAATTTACACAAAGCCGCGCTCGGCTGCGGCGATGCACTATTAATTGCCAACCATTTACTAGCTGATTCAGGAACAGAACGAAAGACAAATTTGAAGCGGTTAAAAATCCCTGAAAATTTATATTCTGCCTATTCTGAAGCTTTAAATTATAAATACCGGCCAGACCATGAAAATTGCAGTGAATTATCATCGTGGCTGAATTCGACCAAAAAACTATTTATGGAAACGGTCAGCACTTTTATGGCGTTGACTACTCTGCCGCCGACCCGGTCTAAAAAATCGCGCGCGCATTATGCGCGCGCGATTTTTAGAGACGTCTCAAATACCATTCCGGGGCACATGCGCAATGTGATTTTGAATATCCTTTATTTCAAGAAACTGCCTGACCGTTTTTTACTGACGGTTCATCCGCGGCTAAAAATTTTCAGTATGCTGTTAAATGCACTGAAAAATCCGGAAGATCATGATTTGCGAAAACGTTACCTTGAGCTTTGGCATCGGTTCAACTGAAACCGGAAAAATCCCTTACCCACGGATTGGCAACGTTTATATCTTGAGCGAAGCAAAGGGTCAACGATCAGGAAGCAGTGCGCCAAACGCCGCTAAGGTCTCCGCCTGTCGACTGACCATCCCTTCATCCATGGCAATCGCGAAATGGCTGTCAATAAAAGCATGCATAACGGCAAATCGATCGGAATGCGGTGGATAAACCGTTTCCAGATAATTATACGCTTTGCCTTTCGCATATGGTCCTTCAGCGTGTTGCCCATCGACCGGCATGCCGGTCGGATTATAACGGCTGTTATGAAGCGGAGCTCGAATAGTCCGAGTACCCAAGCCGACAACCCAGCTGAGATTTAACGGATTGCAACCCAGGGTATTGTCGCAACTCAAGACAATCCATTTATAGTATTCATCGTTTCCGGTTAACCACCAGGCATGGCGGACAATCGTTAAAAATTGCGAATATGCGCCATTTCCCCAGCCGATCGGGGCATAAGGATGACGAATAAATTTATAAGCCATCTTTGAGGAACCCTTGATATACATATCCGCTTCCCGGCAAATCGCCGCGACTACAGACTTTTTAATATCTTTATCGGTCAAATGATCGGGAACAGCAGCATAAGAACAAGCCGCCAGCGTAAAATCATATTTACCGTAAATCGAAATTTCGGCATCAGGATTACGACTCCAGGGCGAGCTCTCAATGAAATCAGCATTATATTTTGCATCTCCAGTACTGTTCAATAATTCCGCAGCGGCATAAGCTTTCGGAGCAAGATAAAATTCTCCGTAAATTTTCAAATCGCCAACGGGAACCGGATTGCGGCAACCCCACTCATATGCACTCACCGCACGCTGAAGATAATCTGCGGCTTCGTCGCTCTTACCATGTTTTTTCAAGATTCTGTAAGCTTGAGCCATGGCTCCGGCAAATTTAAAAGAGCCTTGCGAATCTTTAGCCCAGGCATAATCACCGGTATCATCAAGTTCAACCGTCTGAATAAAATTCGGATCTCCTTGCGACTCGGTACCATTATAAACTCCGCCATCTTTTGGGTCCTGTAATCCGCGCCAAAGCTTTAATGCCCATAACGCTTCATCAACTATATCAGGAATCCCGTTGTTTTTCTCAGGAATATTCAATTGACCGTCGTAAAATTTCTGTGGGGTCATTTCATATGCGTTCATCAGAACTTGAGCTACTTCTATTCTGGAGCGTGGGTTGTAATCGCCTGCATCATGATGTCCTCCAGAAGCCTGTAATTTAAACGGTATTTTTTCCGGTATCTTTTCTGCGACCAAAACACGTTCACGTTCATTTAAGCTACGCTTAAAAACCATCAGCCGCCCAAAATATGCTCCGCCGCAATTGATGTTGCCAATATTGGCGAACACTAGTTGATCAGAAGGTTTTTTACGGTGTTTGAATTCTGCCGTTTGTACCCCATCGACATAAAAAACAGTTTGCCATTCTCCATTTGCGCCGGCAAAAATATTAATAAGGAAATGATGCCAATCATTATCTCTAATCCGCTGCCACCCAACCCGTTGACGTCCCAGCATAAAATAGAACAGTCCCCAGTTGACACTGATTTTACTGTCTCCAAACGCAAGCAATACGCCATCATAACGACTTCCGGTAGTCGGATTTTTACGAAACCAAAAACTGGCGGCGGCACCATCACGGAAATCGATTCCAGTTTTTAATTTAAACCCATTTTTGCCATCAGGGTTGGATTCCAAAACCATACCATCGGCGCAAAGAATATTATCTTTCTCAAAACGAAACGAAGCGGCTACTGGTTCGGTCTCCGGGCCATTTTTGACAGCGTTGCCCAGATTACCGTTAAACGTAAAACCTGCCACTGCATCTTTACTGCTTACCAGTTTCTCAAAAGAATCATTCAGAGAGATATCCGGATTGCGCATCATGACCATATTTTCTTTAAATTTTCCCCATTTATCGTGTTCAAATCGACGCTCCGTCGTAACCGTAATTCCCTTATTCAAAGAAGCTACTCTGCGCCATTCAGAAAAAGGCGGGCGCAATTCAATGCCGCTGCGCTGGACAAATACCCCGTAAGCCTGTTTCTCGAATGCCTTGCGATAAACATCATCAGCAATCTCAAACTCAAAACTTCTGCCGACACCGGAAATCGCGATGAAATATCGTCCCGGAACTTTGAATTCTGTGAAGTCAAGTTCGTAAACATTTTCACCGGAATGATTGACCCGACCGTCGTTTTCCAAACCGTTATGAATAAACCTGCTTTTACCACGATAAACTTCAACCAGGGTGGACGCGCTATATATTTTAAACTCTGGAGGATATTCAAAGCTTAATGCGTATGGAGCCATAACCTGAGCGTTGTCATTCGACTGGTCTGAATCGAAAAAACTTTCGGCATTAAGCACTGAAACCGCGGTACTTTTCTCAGGGAATGAGCCGAGCCAGCATCCAAGCATAGCACGTTTTATCGGAGAATTGGTCTGATAGCCAATCTGATTGACCTTGATGGATGGACTGAAAGATGTTAGCTTATTGAATTGCAACCCAGCACTGTCGGAACCAGTAGTCACCCCATCGGCAACTTTAATTTTCACTTCGTCATTATCCCTTAGGATATTTCCGCAATCGAGAAAAATATGATGTTCCAGAATCCCTTCAAAAGGCCACCTGACAGGCTGATAAACGTCAATCTTTGAACGGCGTCCAATTTTTTTTACAGGATGAGGAACATTGTTTATTGTAACCTTATAATTTTGCGGTATAACTCCATTTTTTACCGAAAATGCAGGGCCGAACTCTACTTTCAGAATACCATTACCAATACTTGATATTCTGCGCATTCCCATGACCTGCCTGACCGGTAACGCTACAGTATCAGAAGCACCATATGTAAAAGTGGCCGCAGTTCTGGCGGCAGTCACCATTTTTCCGTCCAGACCGATACCCACTACCGAATAGCTTTTTCCTTTTTTCAATGGAAAAGGTAATTCAAGAAGAACTTCGGTACGGGTAAAAGGTCCCGAAAATCGTCCTTTGCCAATTTCAAATCCGGGCGGAACTTCAAACTCTTTAAACGTAGTAGCGGATGCCTTCGCAGGAGTAACAAAATTCCAGTAAGAATAATCAGAATCATCATGACTGATGATACGATAAGAACGCGGATTCTGATTGACTGCAGAAGTCGAAGCTCCGATTTCCAGTTTTATCTGCCGCTCGCCGGATGCCCACGCTTTTCTTATCCCCAAAACGGTCATTACCGCCGTCTTGGGATCGACACCCTCTGCCAAATATGAATCTTCGGTTAATACTTCAACCGAGTGAAAAATGATCAGAAAAACCAGGCATAGTCTCCGACAAATCATTCAGCAGTTTCTACCTTATCATTATTATCCGTTTCATCCGCCGCGTTTTGTACATCCTTTTCGGTGACAGTATTTGTTGCACCTGCAACTTTCTGAGTTACCGGTCCGGGAAATAATTCCAGATGAACCACATTTTCTTTAAGTTCCCAAGCTCCCGGCATAAACAAACCAATAGCAGGAAGAACAAAAATTGAACCGCAAGCGTCCAAAATCCCCGATGTACTCATTTTTATCGGCACAACATATTTTTCGGTGATATACTTTTCATGCCATGCTTCAATCAAAACTTCACGATTGCGTGGCACCTCGGCAAACACTGAACCGCCGGGATAGGATAATCCGTTAATAACAACAGTGGCATCGCGCGGCTGGACGTTGACGGCAATAACCTGCCGGCCTGAGTTTAAAAACGAACATCCGGAATTCAGTCCACACAAAACGGCTGAAAGCAACATAAATTTTTTCATATTTTCCTCACTATTTATGGTTTTTGTTTTATTATACGTTATGCGATATTTACAAGAATTCAAAGAATAGCAGAATTAGCCGTATCCCTCCCCGAAGTTTATGTTAATTTTTTGTCCCGTTGATGTTGGCGTAATACTGCGATCACGGCAAAAACCAGCATCAGCAGATAAAAATTTGAATATTGTTTCAGCACCCATTCGAGCGTTGATTGGATATAATTTGCGCTTAATCCGCCACATATTCCTGCCATAATACCGAAACATGGCTGATGCTTAAAAGCAATATTTAAACTCAGGCTCCACCACCAGTAACTTCCGAACCACAGTAATAAAACCCCTAAAGTTATCCAGCCACATTCTGCAGCCACCAGCAGATAGATTGTTTCGACAATCGGTCCGTTTTCATCACTTTTCTCTTCATAGGATATGCCTTCTTCATATTGTTCGCGCGCATAATCATATTTTGAACTTGAATATACACTGAAGTTATTCAGACCGACCCCCAATGTATAGTCGTTGGCCATGCGGGCAGCCGCTTTCGCCAGGTTTATGCGAGTTTGCCCGGATGCGTCGGAAGCAGTCGTAAAACGTTCTCTTATTCGTCCTGCCGCCATTAACAGCATTATCGAAGCCCCAATCAAAAAAATCGTCAAGAGTACTCCTCTTTTCACGGCAAAACCGTTCAGAATAAAAGTTAACGCGGTGGTAACCGCGACACCGAAGAACATCAATACAAGCCCTGCCCGCGACAGCGAAAAATAGACCAGTAGCACAGCGCAAAGAAATGCTATAAAAAGCATAATGCTCTGACCCGAGGTTGTTTTTTCATTAAAAAGCACACCGAGTAATATACAAACACACATTATCCCGTACAGTGACAATGAATTCTGATGCGGAAGCGTACTTCTTATCTGATAAATATGCAAAGCATATCGTTGAAAAACTGCGACCGCAAACATAATAAAAACGGCAATAACCAAAGCATGAACCAACGGCCAGAAACTCCTCTTCAAAATAATATAATTATACGCGGCAAGAAAAAATATATACATCCAGAACATTTTCAGAATTTCAAATCCGCATTGAACCCGGTATGCAGCAGAAAAAAATGAGATAAAACTCAGACCGCAGTATAACAGATAGAAATTTAGTCCGGGCGGACGCCAGTTAAATTTAAATCCCGGGATGAATAGCAATCCGCACAGCAAAGAAAAACTTAAAAAATCAACTGCATAAATCGCAAATCCACGCGCCGTTCCTTTCCACAACGGCATGGGTAAAAGGTTCATTCCAATATATGTGCTGGTCGATAATATCATCAACACAAAACACCAATCACGGACAGCGCTGTATCGGCGAATCAATATCGCAAACAGCGGCGCTACAAGCGCAAAAGCAAAAACCAAGATCGCAATTTTAAAAAAAATCAGCATTTTTGAATTGATTTAATTGGGGACATAAAGTCCGGAAGGATTGCCAAACGGACCAGCCAGCATACTCATCCCTTGCAGCGTAGGCAAAATCTTACGTACCATAACATTCCAATCCGACAACCCACCACGCGGCACAAACACTATATCATTTGGCTTAAGTAGAAAATCTCTGATTTTGCCCTCCAAAATTTTGCTGACGTTGACAGTATAAACGACAGGGTCTTTCAAGCCACCCCGAATAATTTTAACATGATCAGCATGTGTCTCCATCAACCCCATACAAAAAGACAGCGCATTAATCAGAGTAAGCCCTTCATGATAACCAACATAATTCTGACGGTGAACCTCACCCAGCACTGTAACCGTACTGCCCATCACTTGAGGAATGAAAATATAATCACCGTTTTGTAATGGAATATTGTGCAATATGTCCCCTTGGAGCAGTGCTTTATTAAAATTAACCGGCAGAATCTTACCATTTCTCGCAATATACGCGTTATCCAGATCAGCCAGCGAAAATGTTGTCCCCTGATACAAGCCGGTGGTAAACCCTTCAGCCTCTGCAATCGCATCAATAAGCCTGGTCCTGCCGATAGCAATGGCATATTTGCCTGGACGGTTGACCTGACCGGCAATCACAAAACTGAATCCGCTCACTTGAATCGGAATCAATGATACCTTCGGAGATTTAACATAGTAAGATAATTTGCGGGTAATTTCTTCGACCGCATCGGAAATATTCAAATTTCCGACTTTAATTGTACCGATCAATGGCATGCTCAAAAGCCCGTCTGGGGTTATAACAACATCTTTTACACTCAAATCTTCATTATCGTAAACTATAACGTTAAAACGATCCTGAGGGCAAATGGTATAATCGTGTGCGGGCAGGTTTTGAAGCTCATTTAATTCTGCCTTGGCCACTTCTGTCATATCAGAAATTACTCGTTCTGCCGAATATTCTTCTGGAACATCTATTGGCCCAAAATGATTTGAAGAACAGCCTGCGGCAAACAAAAGTACTGAAAGAATAAGTCCATTGGAAATTTTCATTATATTTTCACCTCTTGATAATATTTTTCATCAACAGCATAAATTACCCCGGAAAATGAATTAACTCCGTTTTCTCGCAGGAAATTCAAAATCGGACTGACTGATGCCTTTGATGACCGGCCAAAACAAAACGGCAAAATAGTCACCGCCGCGGTTGAACATACCCTGGCATAAAATTGCGGATAGCTTTTATATGAAAAAAGTTCCCAGATGATCAAGTTCCGCCCGGATGTCTTGCCAATTGAAAAAAGTCGTTCAGGGCTTGGCGGACTGAAAAATGCCATATCGTCAAGTTTGAAATAAAGCAAGTTGTCCTTTCCAGGCTTTGGAAGCTCATCAGTAAGACCATATAGAAAATCATTAATAAGAAGTGTTGAGTTGCAATCGTTTTCAGTTATCTCCTTAATCCGCAAATAGGTTATATCTTTGACCACAATCATATTCAAAACTTCATCCAGAATTTTGTTATAATCCTTTGCCTGGTCCTCAATAATCGCCAGCACCATTATACTGTCTTCAGCAATTTTATTTCCCTTGTCCACTTTATCGATAATTTCCTGCAATGAACTATAAAAATCGGAACGTAATTCATTGCTAAGAGTCGGCACAACTCCAAGCAAAGGGATATTTAATGCACTTTCAAGATCCCCCTTGGTTCTTATACTCAAATTGAAAAATTCACGCAAAAAAACATACAGCCATGAAGCCAAAACTCCCATCAGCAAGCCAAGCAATGCCCATAATGCTCTAGCGCGACCAACTGGAGAATTCGACGGCACTGCCAGCTCGTGTATACTGATATCGGAAAAATGGCGGGAACGAAACATTTCCAGTTCGCGCGCTTGAATTTCTTTTTGATTCAATAACTCTTTTTTCTGCTCAATCCGATCCTGAAGCGTATTATATGCCGGCGCCAAATTACTCAATTGTTCTCTGCGCGTCAAAAGCGCATTTAGATTGGCATTACGCTGACTGCCATAACTTTTCAATGCCTTGTACTCAGCCGTTAACTTACTGATTTCAATTTTTAATTCCGTATATTCAGGATTAATCCCGATTACTACCTTATCATTACCGTCATCTTTATTTTCAAGAAGGGTTTTTGCCAACTCATCAATCATTGCTTTCTTTCTGATAACAAGCGGATTTTGGTCAGTATAACGCTGCAACAATTCCGACAATTCAACTTTCATTTTTGCTAACGCCTGCTCACGCGCAGTACTGCTTTCAGAATAAAGTTCAGTTTTTTCGGGGGTTGCTTTAAGTTGTTTTTCCAACTCCTCAAGCTTTACCCTGATAATTTCCATGTCAGTATTGGCTCTCTGATTTTGTTCTTCAGCAAGTAAAATACGCTGTTCTATCATATTGCGTTCTCCCTCAAGGAAACCAATATTATTTTTTGCTACCAGTGATTTCAGCTCTGCCTGAAGGTTCTCCAATTCTGCCGCCAGTTCACGATTGCTTCGCTCCAGATTTTCATAAGGCTCCTTGCCATAATCACGCAAAAAATTCTTGTAATGCGCTATAAAAACTTCAGCCAAAGTATTTGCTGCCTCCGCCGACAGTTGCGGCTCATTAGTTTTTACTGCAAGAAAAATATAATTTGAATTTTTTGATGCCTGTTCCAGTGATATCATTTGGAAAAATTGTCCGACAGACCATTTCTGGTTTAGTCTTTTTATAGTTTCACTGAGACATTGGCGACTCAAAATTATATTAAAAATCGCATCCAGCTTTGGCGGCACAATAACTCCTGCCGGATAATCGCGAAACCGGGCATCCGCCGGCTCCTGCCTGATCAGCGAACAACGGCTCATGTAAACCGGTGAAGTCGTTAGAGTCCTAATGGTAAAGAATACAACAGCGCCAAGTAGTGGCGATAAAGCCAATAATATCCAGTATTTTCTTATTGCCCAACGCCAACAACAAACATCACGCTTGAAAAGTTCCAAATAATCTATAACATTAGCCATTATTGAAGTATTTTCACCGCTTTTCTCCTGCTTCTCATGTCCTTCTGAATTTCCCAAATACATATCTTTCCGCCTTGTTTTTGGATTATGTTTCTTTGAAAAAATTACGCGTCAGTGTCTTATATAAAATCCATACATTAAACCTGAATCCAGCGTGATAAAGGTAGTAGAATTCATCGATCCTGCATTGCGCCAGATCTTGACCATGCCCCAGCGCGTCGGAATATGAAAATAATCCCGGCTTATACTCGACAGCGGAATGATCCAAACCAGCCTTCGCAAGTGAACTGTCATCAAGAATGATATTGCCCACCAGCCGCAACTTGCCGGTTATCACTTTCCCCAATAGGTGAAAGCGGTCGAGAGAAAATTTAAAAAACCAGCGCCCAATAAAATTTTTTCCCGGAGGAAGATGTCGCTTTATGGTAAGTCGGTGAAGACCCGAATTAAATGAAATTTCTCTGGTTCTTAAACGACTCCACGGCCGCATCAGCAACCACGGCAACACCCAGATTATAACAAGAAAAAGCGCGGCCAACCGCTGTTCAGGAGTACACAATATTTTTCTGCGTTTGTCTACCGGAGTTAATAAAAATTCATCAGTAATATCCAGCCTGGTTCCATTGTGAGGATTTATAACGATGTTTTGAGCCGCAATTTTGTCTTTCAATTCTAGATTGCAACCGATATAAGAATTATTGATAACAACTGAATTGCTGATATCAGTATTGTTATCAATCAAAGAATTACTGCCGATAATCACTCCCGGACCGATCTTTGTATACTGTCCCAATTGTACGCAGTCGCCGATTATTACCGGCTTAACGATCTTGGCCGAGCGTGGAATTACCACATTCTGCCCGATAAGATTTTTTTTATCAGCGCCATATCCGGGAAGATTATATCGTATCGAATCGCCATTGAGCAGTGTCATATTTCGCTGAAAAAAACTCATTATGGAATCAAGTGCCGCAACACCAGGCAGTGTTGAATCACTGACGTTATCTTCAACAAACATATGCTCTTTGGTACCTTCCGCCAAAGCCGCGGCTAAGTACCAGCCATCTCCAGCGGAAGTCGTTCGCATGATATTGCCGGAAAAGCAGTTAGCGACCGGAACCACTGATCGTTTATCATATTTCAACCAGAACATTCCTTTGAAAATCATTACCTGATCATCTCCGACAAACCCACGGTTATAACGAATAATCGAGTCTATCGGGGAATCGGTCAATGCAGTGGCGTAAGACAACTCAATATTCCAGCGTTCGCCATTACCTAGTTGCTCTTGAACTCTTTCGTCATGCTCATCTTGAACAATTCTGATTTTTTTTATTTTTGCCAATACACAAAAATCAATGATATATTCTAAAAATGGTTTATTACCAATTTCAAGCAAGTATGGCGAACAGCAAGAGAAATTATCTCTTATCCATTTTACCGAATTATCGGCACAATATATGATTGATTTCACCTTACCGCCTCGTTAATATGCGCCGCGTCCGGTCAGCACTGCCGGAATAGTACGCAGCAAAATCATAATATCATTCAACAGTGATTGACTTTGAATATACTTTTTATCCAATGCTACCTGCTTTTTAAATGGGATATCGCTCCGGCCAGAAACTTGCCATAATCCAGTTATTCCGGGAACAACATTCAGTCTTTTGCGATCATCAAGCGTATATTGCTCAACCTCTTTCGGCAGCGGCGGCCGTGGTCCGACCAAACTCATATCACCAAGCAGAACATTAAATAATTGCGGTAATTCGTCAATGCTGAATTTCCGTATAAATCTGCCAACCCTGGTTACTCGCGGATCCTTCTTCATTTTAAAAATCACTCCATCTGCAGATTCGTTTTTAACGCTAAGTTCTATAAGACGTCTGTCGGCATCACAGTACATAGAGCGAAATTTGTAAAAATTAAAATGCCGCCCGTTCAATCCCACTCTTACTTGACGATAAATCAAAGGTCCAGGAGAATCCAATTTTATCCAGATTGCAACCAGAATAATTAACGGTGAAAACAATAATATTAATAAAAAAGAGAAACAGAAATCAAGCACTCTTTTTAATACATAGGCACTGGCCATTGTATAGCGCCACAAAAAAAGTTTCCACTTGATACTACTGCCTTTTCGATTCTTGCCGTTGGTCAACAAAAACTCAACCAGCTCTTTCTCCAGATCATACTTAGAACGCATTAAGTACGGCTGTTTATTTTTCAAATCCATTTTCGGAATAATCCCCCTCCCATCATACAAATACGCATCATGTTTTTGAGCAGGACGCTAAATCAGACATTATCCGCTGAATGCAGCAATTGCCGCATCGAGACTATCATAAATCTCGAAAACACGGTAAGCACGAGTAATTTCAAAAATCATCTGAACCTTTGGAGTCAAGTTGGCCAAGCGCAATACGCCGCCATACTCATTACTGCTTTTCATGCAAAAAACCATTGCTCCAAGTCCAGTACTGTCCAAATATTCAAGATTTGAACAGTTAATCACAAAATTGCGGTTCTTTTCTAAAAAAAGCAAGAATTCAGTCCGAAGCTTCTCGGCATTCTCCGCATCAAGACGACCTGATAATTCAATTACCTTTACTCCAGACTCTTCATAAGCATTTATTTCCATAGAACAGATTTTCCTAAAAATATTAACGAGCCAATTTCAAAAGTTTTGGCTTTTCCCTGTTAATAACTTTTCTTTTTTCCGCGCCAAGCCTGTTTTGACGCTCCCGATGTGTTTTTCATTGAAAATTCCGTTCAAATCCTGATTTTTGCCTGTAATCCTCCTTCCCGAAAACTCGGGTTTTGCGTTTATCTATTCTAATTTAAGTTGCAAATACCTTCAACACAACATGTTAAACAATTGCTTCACTGCAATTGCAATCACGCCGAACATGAGATGCGTAAAAACCTTCTCATGTCCCTTTACTCTGACATGGCGAGCTCCATAATTGTCTTTCAAGTCCGAATTGCCGCGTTCCACCGTGCTGCGTTCACGATACCGGATTTTTTCCGCAGGAGCAAGCTCAATACCATCTCCGCGCCGTTTATTCGGGTCTATAATCGGAACCCTGCCCAGCGATCTGGAAAAATCCTTGATTTCCGGCGCGTCATAAGCCGAGTCAGCCAAATCATATAAAACCGTGGCGCGTTCCGAGGTGATTTGCATCAACGGAATCGCGACTTGACTGTCATGGGGAGATGCCGAGGTTAAAATGGCTGCCAGCGGAACACCGCCATCGGCGATGGACAGATGTAGCTTATAACCGCACCAGTATTCCGTCTTTCCTTTGCTGTTTTGTTTGCCACCCCAGTCACATCCTTTTGGCAAATCCGCAAGATTTTCTTCCAGACCGTAGTTGGGTTGAAGCTCAAGACGGCGGGTTTTCACTTCCGCAAGTTCTCGCTCTTCCATGGCGGCAAGCTCGGCTTTGCTTTTGCGTCCACGCTTTTTCACCTTGAGGTCTTTTTTCGGGGTGTTCTTGCGACATGCCTTTTCCCTGCCGATTATTGCGGTCGAATCGGTGCTGGCGTGCCCGACAAGCTTGCCTTTATAATTCTCCGAAATGACCGCACCATGCATCCGATCAAGCAAATTGAGCTTGGCAAAGTCGGCGAAGGCGCGTGAAAACGTTGCCTCCGAAGGTACTTGCGAAGCAAAATCCCAACCGCAAAGCTGTCTCCAGGTGGAGTTCCCATTCAAATTTTCAATCAACACCTTGGTCGTAGGGAAATCATAAACCGATTTGAGAAAATATGCCCGTATCATTTTCTCTCGGCTCTTCAACCGCCGGCCAAGACCACTCCAGCTCAATGCGTCATCAATAAATCTCGATGGTTGCACCAGCTCGATAATCCGCAAGAACTCCTGCTGCTTTTTCGTTAATTCTCCGATTTCTTCCTCCACCATTGAAAAAAGACGACGTTGAATATTAAAGTACATATTTGATAGATTGTTCATGACCACCTCTTATTAACGTTTTGAGGCTAATATGAACTCTCTATCTATTATATGCCAGCTCCAGCTCAATTAAATACTTTTGAAATTGGCTCTATAGTCATTATCCTGGATCTGTGAGAAATTCAACCCGGCGCAGCTGCTTATGTTCTGAAAACTGAAAATATCGGATTGGACAAGTTAAATTATCTTCAGCTTTTTATTCATCCCCAATGGAG
>Ga0172377_10001857_pt1 | contig 21537 bp, 18 predicted proteins | sample Pumphouse3metaG_FD_119749 | JGI IMG/M metagenome (GOLD analysis project Ga0172377, IMG submission 119749) | Leachate microbial communities from a municipal landfill in Southern Ontario, Canada - Pumphouse #3 metaG | ecosystem: Engineered > Solid waste > Landfill > Unclassified | place: Canada...
GCTTTACGTGATAGTAGCACAACCGTCCCGGTTGTGTCGGTGACCAGTTAACGTCTGTCCGTTCATGACTCAAGCGAGACGCTTGAGCTACTATTTAAACCTGCGAAAAGAGTGAGCCATTACGATTTACTTTTCCGTAAAACTCGAACGCTCGCACCTTTGAAAAAATATCGCTTCGCTTATTTTTTAAAAGCCTCGCTTTTCGAGAGTGGTACTATTCAGGCGCGGCGCGGCGAGGCGTTACATCCGCCTTTTTTATTTATTTTTTCTTCATTCGATGTTCGATGTTCGATGTTCATATTTAAAACACTTTTCCCGGATTCATGATGTTGTTTGGGTCAAAACCTTTCTTGATCATGCGTAGTAAATCCAAGTGCTCCTCCGAAAGGAATCTGTTTACGTAATTCCGGCGTTTACAGCCGATGCCGTGTTCGCCCGACAACATGCCGCCGAGGGCGACGGTTTTGCGGTAAACGTCCTCAAGAATATTCGGCAGAGCTGCTTCCCATTTTTCGTCGCTCCATTCCGGCGGACAGATTATCCGGGCATGGATGTTGCCGTCCCCGGCATGTCCGAAACAGGGCAGCAGGATGCCGTATTTTTTAATGATTTCCTTAAAATCCGCAAGCAGGTCGGGGATCTGCGCCGGAGGCACGACCAAATCCTCGCCGCTCTGGCGGGTGGATATCAGATTGAACGCTTCGGCGATGTTGCGGCGGATCTTCCAGATGCGTTCGCTGGTGGTGGGATTGTCGGCGACGTAAATTTCCTGGACATTATTTTTTTCAATGAATTTGCCGACCGCTTCGTAATCCTTTTCGACCTGTGCCATATCCGAACCGTCAAAAGTCAAAAGCAGCATCGCCCCGCAATTTTCATAAGGAATGGTTTCGTTCAGGTAATTGCAGGCGGTTATGACCGAAGCCTGGTCCATGAATTCTATCGAAGTGGGAACAACCCCGGTTTCCGTGATGATATGCGGCACCAGTCCAATCGCCTCTTCAATGGTTTCGAACAAACAAAGCAGATCCGCCTGCGCTTTCGGCAGCGGCATGAGTTTGAGGATGATTTTTGTGAAAAATCCTAAAGTTCCTTCGGAGCCGATCATCAATTGAATGAGATCGTAGCCGGTAACGTTTTTTATCAGTTTGCCGCCGAGTTTTACGACTTCCCCGGTTGGAGTTACGACTTCCAGTCCGAGGACGTAACGCGAAGTGACACCGTATTTGACGGCTTTGCCGCCGCCGGCATTTTCGGCGACATTGCCGCCGATATAACAGGTTTCCAGGCTCATTGGATAACCCGCGTAGAATAAACCGTATTCTTTCAAGCATTCGTTGATTTCGTTGGAAACGACGCCGGGCTCGACGGTTATCATCATGTTTTTGGTATCGATCTCAAGGATTTTATTCATGCGGTCAGCCAGTATTACGATACCGCCGTGCATCGGTACCGCGCCGCCGGAAAGGCCCGAACCCGCCCCGCGCGGCGTAACCGGGATTTTTTCACGGTTTGCCAGCTTTATTATCTCGACGATTTCTTCTGTAGTTTCGGGACGGACTACCGCCTCCGGCATATGGCGGTATTTGAAACCGGGAATTTCGTCATGGGAAAAGGCTTCGAGATTTTCCGGGTCGTTGTAAATAAGGTATTTTTCGCCGACTATTTTTGCCAGTTGCTGCGCGATTTCGGGAGTCAACGGTCTGTATTTGGTTTCATTCAGCATATTTTTTCTCCCTTTTTGAGTTTTTCAATGAGAACCGGGAGAATGTCGAAAAGGTCTCCGACAATACCGAAATCGGCGACATGGAAAATTTGCGCTTCCGGGTCTTTGTTGACCGCGATGATCCGTTCGGAAGTCTGCATTCCCGCCAGATGCTGGATAGCTCCCGAAACCCCAAGCCCGATATAGAGTTTAGGGGTAACGGTTTTTCCGCTCAAGCCGATCTGGTGCGGATAGCTCAGCCAGCCGCGGTCAACGACTTCGCGGCTTGCGCCCAGCGCCGCGCCCAGCAGGTCAGCCAGTTCGCGCGCTAATTTAATATTTTCCGCTTTTTTAATGCCGCGCCCGACTACTACGATGCGTTCGGCGTCCTGCAAGTTCACTTCCTCAGTATCGGGTTCGAATCCCTCATAAAACACTCTGGTTTTATTGACTTCAGCAGGAGCCGGCAGACGAATAATTTCACCGTTTCGTCCTTTCTGCCGGGGAGATTGCGGGGTTGATTTCGGACGGACGGTGGACATTTGCGGGCGGTGTTCCGGACATTTAATAGTAGCCATGATATTGCCGCCGATTGCCGGGCGGGTCTGCAGAAGCAGTCCTGTCCCGTCCTCGATGTCAAGTTCGGTGCAGTCCGCGGTCAGCCCGGCGTTGGCGGTCATGGCGACGTAAGGCATCAGGGTTCTCCCGGTTGTGCTTGCCGCCGCCAGGATTATTTCCGGGTGGTATTTTTTGATCAGCTCAAGCATACAGGCCGCATAGGATTCTACCAGGAAATGCGCCAGTTCCGGGGCTTCTACGGCGACGACGCGTTCCGCGCCGCGCGCAATAAGTTCGTTCAGGCCGTCTTCGGAAATATTATGCCCGAAAACCATTGCGCAAAGCTTTCTGCCGCTTTTTTCCGCCAGTTTCCGGCCACGGGTCAAAAGTTCGTACGAAACGGATTTAATTTGCCCGCCATCCTGTTCGGCTAATATCCAGATATTTTTCATACGGCTCTGTCCTCCAGAAAAGCCAGCAGCGAATCAACGGCCTTGACCGTCTGCTCTTCCGTTTCCGCCGTCAGCATTTCACAGGAGCGGACGATTTCCGGCTGAAAAATTTTGACCACCCTGGTCGGCGAGCCTTTCAGTCCGATCCGGCTTTTATCCAATTGCAGCGTTTCCAGCGAGAAACTCGGAATTTCAAGACTTTTTGCTTTCAATTTACCACGAAAGGTCGGCAGGCGGGGTTCGCCGATTTCCTTGACGACGGCCAGGACGCCGGGGAGGCGCATGGAAAGTTTTTCAGTCCCGCCTTCGACTAAACGGGACACTTTCAGGATTCCGTCCCGCAGTTCATGGATGTGATTGACGTAAGTTATTACCGGCAAATCCAAAGCGGCGGCGGTTTCCGGGCCGACCTGTCCGGTGTCGCCGTCGGTGGCGCGTTCGCCGCAGAGAACCAGATCGAAAGCGCCAAGGTTTTTTAAGGCTGCGGCGAGAATATAAGAAGTCGCCCAGGTGTCCGACCCGGCAAAAGCCCGGTCGCTGACCAGAACCGCTTCATCGCTCCCCATGGCGACGGCTTCTTTCAGGGCGCTGACCGCCTGCGGCGGCCCCATCGATATTGCGACTACCTGCGCAGCGCAGCGTTCTTTCAGTTCCAGGGCGGCTTCGATGGCGTAAAGGTCGAGCGGATTTATTATCGACTGTACTCCCTGCCGGATAACAGTCCGGGTTTCGGGGTCCATTTTTACGGACTTGGTTTCCGGCACCTGTTTAATGCATACGGCTATTCGCATTCGGCTTCCCTTGATCTTTTTTGTGATTGCCAAATATCGTAATATACCGCGTTTTTCATTTTTTCCACGGAGGACGCCGGATAAAATCAGTTTATTCAAGCTTTTGCGGTGATAATTCTGATTTTTTGCCGGGAAAGCATTTCGCGGTCGACTGCTTTTAAACCGCTGTCGGTAATCAAAGTATCTATTTCATCTAGTTCCGCGAATTTCGCCAGGGATTTGTTCCTGAATTTATCGCTTTCGGTCAGAATGAATACCCGGTCAGAGATTTTTACCGAAAGTTTTTCGTAGCTGGCCAGATTCAGGTCAGACGTATAAAATCCTTCCTGGCTGTCAGCGCCGTTACAGCCGGTGATCAGCAAATCGACGTGATAATCGGCAAGGTATTTTTCCGCCGCCGGCCCGACCAGATCCATGGAATTGGTCCGCAGTTCGCCGCCGGTTAAAATGACTTTGCTCCGGGTCTGGAAAAGCGCCGAGGCAATCGGTATCGAGTTTGTAAGTAATGTTATCGGCAGGTTCTTTTGCGCCAGCAGTCTGGCAAAAGCCAAGGTAGTTGCCCCGGTACTGAGCATCAGGGTTTTGATTTCCGGCATTTGTTCGAGCTGCTTAAGCATGGCGGCGGCAATGGCGTTTTTTGCCGGGGAACTGATCATGCTTTCACAGATCTTCGCTTTTGGTATCGCGCCGCCTTTTACCGAAACCGCCAGCCCGTTTTTTTCCAGCAGTACGATGTCGCGGCGGATCGTCATTTCAGAAGTGCCGAAAAACCGCGCTTCAGCCGCGATTTCGATATGCCCGAACGCATCGATCCGGTTCTTCAATTCCTGTTGTCGCTGATTCATTGTATTTGCCTCGTTATGTTAAAATTTAACATATTTTAGTAATTTGTCAACACTTTTTTGTTAAAATATTATTGTTTATTTTTGCCGCGGATATTATAATGTAGGTAAAACCAATAAAAAAAACAGGAGGTCTTTTCATGGCTTATGATCCGTCAAAATATCAAGTTGATTTTAACGAATACCCCAAAATAATAACCGCATCCGTACCCGGTCCGGTAAGTCAGGCGCTGCATAAGCGCGCCGCGAAGCATTACCGCGGCCTGTCCGGCCAGGTCCGGCTTTTCCCGGTGGCTTTTGAAAGCGGTCAGGGCTGCACCTTGAAAGACGCTGACGGCAATCAATACATCGATTTTTCCAGCGGAATATACGTTACGACTCTCGGCCACTGTCATCCGAAAATTTCCGAAGCCGTCGCCAAGTATGCCAAAACCTTGATGAACGCGCATGATTTTACTTCTGAAATCAAGGTGAAGCTGTTGGAAAAAATGGGCGAGTGTCTGCCGGGCGACCTGAATAACTTTCAGCTTTACGACAGCGGTACGACCGCCGTTGAAGCCGGGCTGCGCACCTGCCGCGCCGCCACCGGCAAACATGAGTTTATCAGTTGTTTCATGGATTTCCACGGCAAAAGCGGACATTCCATCAGTCTGGCGCGGATGACTAAATTCAGCGGCCCGACCCGCGCGCCCGGATTTTACATGGTTCCGCGTCCCGACTCTTACCGCCCGTGGTGGACCCGTAGCGACGGTTCGCTGGATACCGAAAAATATCTGGAGTTTTACGATACTTTCATCCGGGAAAGCACCACAGGACAGGTGGCGGCGTTCGTCCTGGAACCGATCCAGGGCTGGGGCGGGAGCATTATGCCGCCGGACGATTTCTTCCCGAAACTCAAAAAATTCCTTGACGAACGCGATATTCTGCTTTTTGCCGACGAAGTTCTGACCAGCATGGGGCGTACCGGAAAATACCTTTGCATGGAACACTGGGACGTTGTTCCGGATGTAGTTACGCTCGGTAAGGGGTTCGGCAACGGTTTCCCGGTAACTGCCATGGCGGTCCGCGATCCTTACGCCGACGCGGTAGACAAGATCAGCGCCTCAACCAGCTACGGCGGCAACCCGATGGCCTGCGCCGCCGCGTTGGCGTGTTTTGAAGTCATTGAAGAAGAAAACCTGCTCGAACACGCTCTTAAACTGGAAAAGATTTTCACTGATATCATGAAAAACTGGAAGGAAAAATATTCCATAGTCGGCGACGTCCGGGCCAAAGGCTGTCTGCTTGGCGTGGAACTGGTCAAAGACAAAGCGACTAAAAAACCGTTCGACGAAGCCGGGAAACTGGTTTATCAAAAAGCGTTTGCCAAAGGACTTGCATGGATTCCGGCCGGGCATATATTAAGGATGAGCCCCCCGATAATTATGCCTGAAGACGCGGCCCGGAAGGGTATGGAGATGATTGAGGAAGCAATTGCGGAAACCGAAAAGGAACTGCTCGGATGAAAACGGTAAAATTCGGTGTGATCGGATGCGGATTGATGGGCAGGGAATTCGCCAGCGCGGCAGCGCGCTGGTGTCACTTGACCGATATGCCCGCCAAGCCTGAAATAATTGCAATATGCGATAAAAACGAAGCAATGCTGAAATGGTTCAGGGATTCGCTTCCAACTGTTACTCAAATCACGGATGATTACCGGGAACTGCTGGCGAACCCTGACGTGGACGCAATTTACTGCGCGGTGCCGCATAACCTGCATCGGCAGCTTTATACGGATATCATCAAAGCCGAAAAACATCTGCTCGGCGAAAAACCGTTCGGGATCGACAAGACGGCCAATGACGAAATAATGAAATGCATTAAAGAACATCCTGAAGTCTTTGTCCGCTGTAGTTCGGAATTTCCCTTTCACCCGCCTATGCAGCGGCTGGGAAAAATGATCGAAGATAAGTTTTTCGGACAAATAATCGAAGTCAATGCCGGTTTTCTGCATTCCTCCGACCTGAATCAGGACAAGGCGATCAATTGGAAGCGGATGATTGAATTCAACGGCGAATACGGTTGCCTCGGCGACCTGGGCATGCATCCCTGCCATGTGCCGTTCCGGGCCGGTTGGTACCCGAAAAACGTCCGGGCGATTCTCTCGAATATAGTAAAAGAACGTCCTGATGGTAAAGGCGGCATGGCGCTGTGTGAAACCTGGGACAACGGAACCATGCTTTGTGAAACGACGGACCCGGACACGGGGGAAGTATTTCCAATGACGATCAAAACCCAGCGGATTGCCCCCGGTGAAACCGATACCTGGTACTTTGAAGTAAAGGGAATGAAAGGCTGTGGACGCTGGAACAGCAAAAAACCGCGAACGCTCGAAATCCTCGAATACGACGGCGGCGACCAGGCCTGGCAGCAAATCGACATGGGCGCGCAAGTGGCATTCCCCGGAATTACCGGCGGCATCTTCGAGATCGGATTTTCCGACACCATCCAGCAAATGTGGGCGGCTTTCATTTATGAATTACTTGAAGGCAGGCCGAAAAGTAAATTTGCCGGCTGTGTAACGCCGGAAGAAACCGCAATGAGCCATAAACTTTTTACCGCCGCGCTGAAATCCCAGAAAAACGGTTCGGTGGAAGAACTTTAACTTAGCGGAGCTTGTATGACTCTGAAAGCAGGAAACGCAATAGTTGACATAACGCCGGAAACCCCGATGTTTCTGGTTGGTTATCCGCATGTGGAACGGATTTCGGAAGGGGTTCATGACCCTTTGACGGCAAGCGCCCTTTACCTCGAAAATAAAGGCGGTTCACTGCTTATGATTGCCGTCGACCTGCTCTTTCTCGATGCGAAAACCTGCGGTGAAATCCGCAGGAAAATTGCCGGGGAAACCGGACTGAAGGCCGAAAATATCATGATCAGCTGTTCCCATACGCATTCGGGGCCGGTAACGATTGATATGCTCGCGTTCAGGAATGATCCGGTTGTTCCCGGAGTCGATCCCGCTTATCTGCAAAAGTTGCAAGAGCACATAGTCGCCGCCGGACTGAAAGCGGCAAAGAACGCGAAACCGGCTGAGATAGCGGTTAGTTCCGCGAATATAACGGGAGTCGGGCGCAACCGGCATGACCCGGAGGGGCCGCGCGACCCGGAGGCGGGCGTTATCGTTGTAAGGGATGCCGCGACGAAAACCGTAGAAGCAATATCCCTGATCTACTGCATGCATCCGACGGTGCTGCACGAAGACTCGAAACTTGTCTCCTCGGACTTTCCGAATTATACGCGCGAATATATGAAATCGCGTTTCGGCGGGAACATTACGATACTTTACCACACCGGACCGGAAGGAAATTTAAGCCCCCGCTATGATGTAAAAGGCCAGACTTTCGCGGAAGCCGAACGCCTGGGAAATCTTCTTGGCGGCTGTGTCGCGGAAAAAATAGACCTTCTAACCGATAAAGATTTCGCAAGCGATCCGGCTATCAGCGCCGGAACCCGAACGGTTTTCCCCGTCAGGCGGAAATTGCCCGATATCCAAACAGCGCAAAAGAATCTTGCGTTCCGCGAATCCGAATTTGCCCGGTTGAAGTCTGAAAATGCCGGACACGGCCCGGTCAGGACCGCCGAATGCGCGGTGTTCGGGGCCGAGGAAACGCTTTTCTTAGCCCAATGCGCCGAAGACGGAACTCTGGATGCGGTACTGGCGCAATATGCGGAAATTGAAATTCAGGTATTGCGCGTCGGCAATGCGTATGTTGCCGCTTTTCCCGGCGAGATGTTCGTCGAGTATTCATTGCAGTTGAAAAAGGAATCTCCTGAAAAGGCTTTTGCGATCTGCCTGGCCAACGGGGAGATGCAGGGCTATATAGTTACCGATAACGCGTCCGGTTACGAAGCCGATAACAGTTTGTTTATGCCGGAAACCGGAAACATTATGATAAAAACGGCAGTAGAATTGATTTCCGAAATATGAGCGATCTTAAACTGACAATCGATCTGGGTTCGACAGAGTTCAAAGCCGCAATATATGCGGACGGCCTGCGGCTTCTCGCTGCGGCCGGGTACGAACTCTCATATTCCCGGAATGACGTAAAAACGGAACTTCCGGTAAATACCGTTCAGGAAGCGTTCAGGAAGGTGATTGAACGCGTCGTAAATGCCGCGGGTGTTGGCGTAAAAGAGATAGATTCTATAGGTATAACCAGTCAGGCGCAGACTTTCGCCCTTGCCGATGAAAGCGGCGTGTTCCTTACGCCGTTTATTTCGTGGCTTGACATGCGGGCGGTTGAAACATATAAAACCATACCCGCGGACGATTTTGCGGAACATTCCAGCCTTGCGGCGATTCTCCCCAATATGCAGATCGCCATATTGAAGCATATTCTGGATGAAAATCCCGGCTTCGCAAGAAAAAAAATCAGGGTTGTTCCGCTACCCGCATACCTGATAATGCTGTTGACCGGAAAATCCGTCAGTGACAATAACCTTGCCGCGATGAGCGGTTTGTTCTCGCTCAAGGACAACGCTTACCGACAATCATTTCTGGATTTGCTTGGGATCAGCGGAAAAAACCTGCCGGAGATCGTTGAAGTCGGCAGTATCGCCGGAAAAGTGAAAAATGACAACCCGTTCGGAATGCCTGCCGGGAAAGCGGTTTTTTCGTGCGGCAATGACCAGACGGCCGGCGCGTACGGCGCCGGGCTGCAGTCCGGAGATGTCCTGATAACTTTGGGAACCGCCCAAGCCGCATACTGCTGCTGCCGGAATATGCCGGAACCGGGAAGCGTACAGTTTCGCGGGCATTATCCCGGCGGCCTGTATTACGCGATGTTTGCCGGGACCGGCGGCGGGCTGATTTCTAAAGCGATAGCGAAAATTCCCGCATTCAAGGACTTTGAAACTTTTGCCGGACTGGCCGCGGATGCCGATGCTGGTACTGACGCCGGATTTTATGTCGTAAACGATGAACCCTGCTGGTCGAATGACGGCGCCGGTTTACCCGAAAAGGCTATGGCTGTACTCAATTTCCTTGCCGGGGAAGCTCGGATGGTTCTGGAAAAACTGAAACCGTACGGCAATATATATGTCAGCGGCGGCGGCGTAAAAAATAAAATATGGCTTAAGCTGATAGAGTCCGGAATAAATAAAAAACTTATCATAAAAGATACGTCGCCATGTTACGGCGTCGCAAAAATGATTCAGAAAAAACTATCAAATCTTTCATAAAAAAGCCGGATGTAACGGCTCGGTGATCCAACGGCCGAAAGCGTTGGTCGAGCCTCTTGACGGCTCGAAATTTTGCGCAACTTGTTGCGCTTGGATAGTACCGCTCTCGAAGAGCGAGGCTTTTTAAAAATGAGCATGCAAATTTTTAAAAAGATGCGAGCGTTCGAGCCGAATGCAGAAAGAGCGCGGTACTTTAGCGTGAGGCCTTGTCAAGGTGTAAAACAGGGGAAATGCCGAAAATCCCCAATAAAATATTGTAAATAAGAGAGATAAACAAAAAACAGTCATTTTTTTTGACAGAACCATTCAGAAATAGAGGACATCAATATGAAAACATTTGAAACTGCGGATTTTAAGTATGAACCTTCGGTACACGTTCCGTTCCGGGATAAAAAAGTCCTTGAAAAAATGCGGGAGATCAACCGGAACGATTTTTTAAATCACCCGAACCCAAACTTGAATATCCGGGTTATGGATGAGGCTGAAATCGGATTTTTCTTCATGATGGATATATTTTTCAGGATCAAGGACGCAATGGAAAAAGGCGAAAAACTGGTCATGATCCTGCCGCAGCCCTGGCCTTTATATAAAAATGTCGCTTACATGATCAATAAATCCGGGATCGATTGCAGAAATCTTTATACTTTCAATATGGATGAATACGCTGACCAGGACGGCAATATAGCTCCCGAATCCTGGCCTTACGGTTTTACTCATTCCCTGAAAAAATACTTTTATAGCGAACTCGATCCGCGGCTCAGGCCGCCGGAAACCCAGATGATCGGCCTTACTAATGAAAACTTCAGGGATTACGGCAAAATGATAAGCGACCTGGGCGGTGCGGATATATGTTATTCCGGGCCGGGCTGGACCGGACATATGGCTTTTGTGGACCCCGATGCGCCGGAAGTCCCGAAAGACCTTGAGGAATTTAAAAAAATGGGGCCGAGTATCGTTAGTTTAAGCCCGTTTACCCTGGCGCAGAATTCTCTGCACGGCAGTTTCGGGGCAAGCGGCGATCTCGCCGCGGTGCCGCCCAAAGCCGCGACTATCGGCCCGGCGCAGTTCCTCGAAGCCAAAAACAACCTTGGACTTTACAGTATCTGCGTTGCCGGGACTTCGACTTCGTGGCAGCGGTTGATTGCTCGTCTCGCGCTTTTTGGCCCGGTAACGCCGCTGGTGCCGGATTCGATAATCCAGTTGAAAAAAGCTGATGTCCTTGTCGGCGAAAGCATAGCGGCAAAGATCGAAGTGGACTGGAACAAAGGTTACTGATCTGAGGAATATTTTATGACGAAAAATGAAATGTTGAAGCTTCTCTCGGAAAATGAATGCGTGATAGACGTTCATACGCATGTCGGGATAGCGGTGGAGGAATATCTTACCGGAGCCTATCCTTACGGTATGAGTTTTGAGGATCTAATTCTCAGGATGAAACTGCTCGGAATATCCCATTCCGTAGTTTTCCCTTTTCCGTCCTCGTATTATCTGCGTGAAAAAATGAATATCCCTGACACAGGCTCGGAAGTATCCTTTTCCGACTTCCCATATGAAAACGAAAATACCAGGCTGTTCGAGGAAATATATTCCGTTTTTCCGGAATATTCGGATATGGCCCTGCCGTTTGTGATGTTCGATCCTTCGGTTAAAGTGGATGAACAGGTCGAACATCTGGAAAAGATCATTGCCGAATATCCGGTCTACGGAATGAAAGCGGTAACGACTTACTGCAAATCATTCGTCAGCGATTTTGACGGCAAGGGCTCTGCCCTTAAAGAGTTCGCCCGAAAACACAACCTGCCGGTATTGTTTCACTCGTCCTGGCTGAAAGATGATATATGGGCAAACATATCCGATATAATAAAGATCGCAGAAAACAATCCCGACCTGCGGATATGCGGGGCGCATATGGCGAGGTTTTCGGCGGAAGCGCTCGAAAGAGCCGCCGGGCTGCCGAACTGCTTCATTGATACGGCGGCCTTGAAGATACATTGCGATATGGCATTGATGAATAATGAAGCGATACCGCCGGACGGGAAAGGAAGGTTTGAAACGGATTACAACTCTCCGGGGAAAGTCCTGAATGATCTGGCCGCCGCTTATCCGGATACCTTGATCTGGGGGTCCGACGCGCCGTTCTATTATTACTTCAAGATTTTCGGCTATACGGAACCGTTCGAATTTAAGTTAAAAGCGAATTACGACAGCGAAGTACTTGCCCTGAACGCTCTGGATACGGCCCGTAAGCGCAGGATCAGCTATGAAAACACCCTGAAATTCCTTTTTGGGAATAATTTGTCTTTTTGATCACTTGAAGTTTGTAGTACCGCCAGGCCATATAATGTTGCTCTTTGCCGCTTTCATCGAAAACCGGCCTACTTGAAACTCCCGGTAAAAACTTTTTGAAGAGGAAGCTTGACACGTTCGGTTTTTTTCGTTATTTTATATAAACCTGGCCACTCAAATACTATTATGGAGCCAGGACAGTGATAAAACGGCGGGCATGATCTTATGAAACCGAACCTGAAACCTTTTTTCGTGTTGGACGCAGACGGCAATAAAGTCGGGGCGCTGCTGAAAATAGAAGACTATGAGCTGATAGTGAAAGAGCTTGAAGCTCTTGACTCCGCAACTGGTGAACACCAAAAAGTAAAGGCGGAAGTACTTGACCCGGAAGAAAAACCCGCTCCCGGAAAAACCGGAAAAAAATCTACGAAACCCAAATTCTTTTTTGGGAAAACTGAAGCGGAACGGGCTTTTGAAGAATCCGAGGACGCTGAATTGGAAAATCTCGAACCGGATGATGAACTAAAATTAACCCCCAATAATTTTTTCACCAGGTCGATTATCAACAAACCCGTTCCTTTTGAAATGCAGGATGAATTCTGCTCCGCAAAAGGCGTTCTTCTGGCGGACGGCAAATGTTTTAAAGTCCTTGCCGGTTCCAAAGCTTCGGAAATTACCGATAAAAGCCTGCCTGAAGATATTGTTCAGCTTCGCGAGGAACTGATGATGCTTCAGGTTCTCGTCCATGACACCCAGGACGGGGATTTGATATTTACCCGCGACTACGAGTTTGAAAATCCCAATGACGCCGCCAGCATAATTGCCGCCGGCCTCCGCGACGGCGGGCACTGCTGGGTGGCTACCGAAAACGGTAAACCAATGCGTCAGTACTAAAGCCGTCCCGGAAAATACTTTTCTTCCCCTTTCTGCGGATTCCCTCCGTCTTCTTCGAATGGTAATGGCTCACTCTTTTCGCAGGTTTAAATAGTAGCTCAAGCGCTTGAGTCATGAACGGACAGACGTTAACTGGCCACCGACACAACCGGGACGGTTGTGCTACTATCACGTAAAGCAGCACATTCAGCCTCAGGAAAAGACTGAGGCATTACTTCGAATGGGGTAATTTACATGTTTTTTCCGGCGGTTTCTGGACAAACCGGAAATCCGGTCAATATTATAGGGTTTACTTGGATAAATAATCCCGGAGGTCTTGTGAGCGATATAAACTTAACGCCGATGATGAAGCAGTATCAGCAGTCGAAAAAGGAAATTCCTGAAGACGCTATCCTGCTGTTCAGAATGGGCGATTTTTACGAAATGTTCTTTGACGACGCGGACAAGGCCAGCAGGATCATGAATATAACCCTGACCAAACGCGGCGGCGTACCGATGGCCGGCTTTCCTTATCATTCCCTCGAAAAGCATCTTCCCATTCTGCTTAAGGCCGGGGTCAAGGTTGCCATCGCCGAGCAGATGGAAGACCCCAAACTCGCGAAAGGTCTGGTAAAACGCCAGATCACGCGGATAATTACCCCCGGAACCGTTATTGACGCCGCCGCGCTTATGCCGGATAAAAATAATTTCCTGGCCGCGGTCGTTGTGTCCAAAGGCAAATTCGGTTTGGCTTCGCTGGATATAAGCACCGGGGAATTTAAAGTTACGGAACTCGATTCCATTGATAAGGTTGAAACGGAAATGGCCCGGCTCGGAGCCAAAGAATGCATATTGCCGGAAGATGAATACGAAAAATGGAAAAAGGAAGAAACATTTCCGATTGCCGACAAAACTTTTATCTGGACGCCGCTCGACAGCTGGATATTTTCTTTCGATGTCGCGGAGGAATTACTGAAGCGGCAGTTTAAAACCGCGTCCCTGGACGGTTTCGGCTGCCGCGGACTGAAAGCTGCCGTCTGCGCGGCGGGCGCGGTTCTGCATTACGCCGTCGAGAACCTGCGCCAGGACGCCAACCACATCAAAAAACTTTTCGTTTATAATGACAGCGCCTATCTTGAACTCGATTCCATTTCCCAGCGCAACCTCGAACTGGTTGAACCGATGTCCGGCGGCGGCAAGATGAATACGCTTTTGGGCGTACTGGATAAAACGGTAACTTCAATGGGCTGCCGTCTGCTCCGGGATTGGATTTTGCGGCCGCTGTTCAGGAAAGATGGAATTACTGCCCGGCTGGATGCGGTGGAGGTTCTGCGTGATGATCCCCTGACCCTCGCGGAACTGCGCGAGACCATCGGGCCGGTACGCGATATCGAACGTATTATTACGCGCCTTAACGTCGGCGCCGCCAACGCCAGGGATATGCTGGCGCTGGCGAACGGTTTGTCCATGATTCCTCCGGTAAAGACCCTTTTAAACAATTTTGACTCCGTTCTTTTTAATGAGCTGCGCGAAAAACTCCATGAATTACCGGAATTGACCGGGCGTATTTTTGATACGCTGGCTGATGAGCCGCCGGCGACTTTGACCGACGGCGGCATAATCCGTCCGGGATTCAACGCCGAACTTGACGAATTGCGCGGCGCTTCCACCGAAGGCAAAAACTGGTTGAGCAATATCCAGAAAAAAGAACAGGAACGCAGCGGGATCAGAAACCTCAAAGTCAGGTATAACAAGGTTTTCGGTTATTATATCGAGATCAGCAAATCAAATCTGGACATGGTCCCGGAAGACTACGTCCGTAAACAGACCCTGGTTAACGGCGAAAGGTTTATTACCCCGGAACTCAAGGAGATTGAAAGCAAAATCCTCGGAGCCGAAGATAAATCCAAGGCCCTGGAATATCAGCTTTTCCAGAGTCTCCGGGAGTTCGTGCTTGAATATACCGCTGAAATACAGGAAAGCGCGGCGGCGCTGGCCAACGTCGACGTTATCTGCGCCCTGGCGGAGTGCGCACGGGTTTATTCCTATGTGCGCCCGCACATCGAGGAAAATGAAACCCTGATCATCAGAGGCGGCAGGCATCCCGTTCTTGACGCGGTAATGCAGGGCGAACGCTTTGTCCCGAACGACACTTTACTTGATGGTGACGAAAACCGCATCATGATCATTACCGGCCCCAATATGGCCGGTAAATCCACTTACATCAGGCAGACCGCCATGCTGGTGCTGATGGCGCAAATGGGTTCTTTTATACCTGCCGATAATGCGGTCATAGGACTGGTTGACCGGATATTTACCAGGGTCGGGGCCGCCGATGATATTTCCCGCGGACAAAGCACCTTCATGGTGGAAATGGTGGAAACCGCCAATATCCTGAATCACGTTACCGACAAAAGTTTGGTCATCCTGGACGAAATCGGCAGGGGTACAAGCACTTTCGACGGACTGAGCATCGCCTGGGCCGTTGCGGAGTTCCTCCACGATACGCCTGGAAGCCAGGCCCGGACACAGTTCGCGACGCATTATCACGAATTAACGGAAATGGCCTTGACCCGGCGCGGCGTTAAAAATTACAACATCGCGGTCAAGGAATACGGCGATAAGATTATTTTTCTGCGCCAGATCGTTCCGGGCGGCACCGATAAAAGTTACGGGATCCATGTGGCGAAGCTTGCCGGACTGCCGGATTCGATAATTACGCGCGCCAACGAAATACTTGAAAACCTCGAAAATTCCGCCATGACTAAAAACGGCGACGTTGTTCTGGCAATGCACCATAACAGCGGCAACCCGGTTAAGTACTCCGCCGGGTTTGATGAAAATACAAATAGTTTCTTCGGCGTTACCGAACCCGCAAGAACCCAGCCCGCCAAACCAGTTGAAAAACCGAAACCGGTTCCTGCTCAAGTCTGTGAAGAAGAGGATGAACAACCGGAATCGTTCCAACCAATGCTATTCTGAAGCGTCTTTGCCGTAAAAAATCAGTGTCAAATCAGTGAAGATTAGTGGTTTTTAAAGTGTTACGCCCGTTTTTTTATTTTACATCCCACATCTCACGGCCTACTTCCCACGGCCTACGGTTTACGGCCTTTCTCCGCTTTCCTGCATTAAAAGAACTTTTTTTTGTGTGAAACGCTGTTTTTTTATTTGAAAAATACGCTCTTGCTGTTAAGGTATGCAATTGTCTGTAAAAATTAGATCTGCTTTGATAAGGGTTGCGAAAAAACATGTTTAAGAAAATCTGGTTTCCGGAAATGATTCAGAATCATATCCTTGAGCGTCAGGGAAAAGAACCCCTTAATTCCTATTACTATGCCACCACCTATCCTGATGTCTATGCTGCCGCCGAGCGGACCTTCGGTTCCTGGGGGGAAGCGATAGAATCATGCGGTATTGATTACGGTACTATCCGTAAATATAAATCCTGGACGAAACAGGCTGTTTTGGATGAGATACGCAGATTGGCCAAAGCTGATGAACCGCTTTATTCGCAATACGCGCAGACCCATTACAAGCCCCTGTATATGGCGGCCATAAAACGCTTTAAAAATTGGGGACATGCCCTGAGAAGCGCCGGTATCAAATACGATGAGGTTCGCCTGCGCCGCAGCATGACGGAAGATGAAATTAAAAAAGAAATCCTTAAACTTTTCCGTCAGAAGGAAAATCTTTCTTATACCAATATGCGTGAAAACCACCAGTATCTGCTTGCCGCCGGCATGAAGAAACTCGGCGAGGGCAGTTGGGCCAAAGCAAGACGGCAATGCGGGATTCTTACCAATTACCGGCTGAATTCAGTAAAAAACCAAGCTCGGTAGGTTCATTTTACAGCTTTAACCTTAAGCGTCGGCACGGCTGGAGACAGCCGTGGCCACACTATAAACAGCAATGGTGTGGCTGCCCCTGTCCCTGGATCTTCAAGCAATGAAATATTCGCAAACAGTCGCAGGAGCAGCCTGCTCCGCGACAAAGACGTCCGCCGTGCTGGGTCGTCTGGCCATACTGAGCGTAAAGGTCGCGGTGCGAGGCTGCAGTTGAGTAGGCCGGCTTTCGATGAAAGCGGCAATGAGCGCCATTATGCGGCCTGACAACGTTTCATGTCGCCGGTCTCATCGAGACGCGGCGCTACTTGGAGTCGCAATCAAATACCCGATACCGGTTCAAATGCTTTTCGCAGGGTTTCAAGCAGATTTTCGAGTTCCGCTTCTGAAATGATTTCTTCGCGGAAAGAAATTACTATATTCAAGGCTTCGTTATAGCGGTTTATGAAAATCCCGATCCCGGGCTTGGGAGGGATAAGGGGCAGATGCAGCAGGTTTCTGATTTTTCGTCCCGCGAAAGTTTTCGCCTTGAAGCCGGACTCCGGCAGAAAAGCGAACGAACATGAACCGCTTGCCCCCGCAAAAATTTTTGAAGACATCTTTGTAAACAGCGGCAAAGGAATAATCCGCATCAGGAGATTCGCTTTGTCCAGGTTCGTCAGGAATTTGCTTTTTACCAGCTCGATAAACTGCTCTCTCATTGCCTGCATAACCAGATCCGGGTGCGAAGCGGCGGCAATGGGCAAATTGAACGGCGCCAGGCTCCAGTGATTGAAAAATATCCGGTTCCGGTGTTCGCGCCGGGAACGCAGGTCAATGGTTGCCGGCAATAAAATAAAGTCGTTATCCTGTGCTCCGCGTCCCGTTGCCGGTTCCGCAAGCGCTCCGAAAACCAGGGCAAGCAGAAAAGGGGTATCCATAAACGGACCGAGTTTTTCTTCACCCGCCGCAAAAAAAGCTTTAGCCTGTGCCGCCGGAATATGCAGCGTCCGGAAACGGTTTGCCGTGGAGATTGCGGATTGTTCCGGGTGGAACGTAAAGAATTTCCGTTTCCCTTCGGCGTTGATATAACGCAGGAAACGGTTGACGTTCCGGCCCGACTCGAACTTGTCCCGCCAGTCGGAAAGTTGCGGCGAAAAGCAATCCGGTTCCCTGAATTGCGCCGCATCGTTCAATGCCGCCAGAAACAGTTCGGCGCCGCCGCCGTCAAATAAAAGATGGTCGAACTTGAACAGCAGCAGGGAATCTTTTCCACGGGATACCAAACGAACGCTCAGGTGTTCACGTTTGCCGCGGAAGGGCCGGTTAGCGAAATCAGCCGCCGCCAAACTTGCGTCTTCATCCGGAGAGCCTTTCCGGAATTCCACATTTATGCTCAATTTTCGAGCCGAACATTTCCAATAAGGCGCGAGGTGAAACTTCTGTCTGGCAGTTTTGCCGGTGAGGAGTTTTGCCGCGTCATCCGCTCTTTCCATGAATTTTTGCAGTTCGTTTTCGGAGATTGCCCCTTCCAGCTCAAGGGCAATAACAAAGCCGTTGTTTCGGGACGGGGTTTTCCGGCATTGCCGATTTAAAGCCTGAACGATCCAGTCAATACCGTTAAAATAGTATTTGCTCATAAGGCCGGGTCAGTTCTTCCTGGTTATTTTTTCGATTTTAGCGGCCAGGGCGTTAACTGAGGAAATATCCGCATTGCTCATGGCATTTTCCATGAGTTTGATCCCAAAATGTTTTTCGACCGCAAGCAGCAGTTCGACGAAGCCCAGAGAGTTTATCCCATTTTCCGCAAGCGATTTATCCGGTTCGACCTCGTTTTTTTCCCGGCCGGTAATTATCGCGATTTCTTCGCGTAAGGTGTCTGCAATCTGTGCTGGCGAAACTGTTTCCATAAACTGTTTTCCGGTTGGGGTTTGTTTAAACGGTTTGTATTAAAGTATCACGATCACAGATGTTTTAAAGTTGTTTAGCGCAAAAAAGCGTCTTTTTGATTTGTTTTGAAAATGAAACCGAACTATGTTAAACAGTCAAGTTTATTTTTTTAAGGCATCAGGATCAAACCCTAAAATAAAGGATGGCTAATTATGAAGATTAGTTCCGTGTTCAGCCTGGTCGCAGTCGCAGTTCTTTTCTGTTTGTTTACTTCATGCAAATCCCACAAGCTCAGTTTCGCGCCGCCGGAAGGGAAAAAGCTTTATATTTCTCAGAATTTCTGGTATGAGCACCCGCGAAAAATTTATGCCATCAACTATAAAAAAGGCAATATTCTTGCCGCCGGAACGGAGGTTGCGTCAATACAGTATTCCAAAGACGAAATACGTTTCTTTGTTCCTTCCCAGTCTACTCACTTTAAAATGATCTATCGCGGTAAGTTCCAGGGCGGGATGCCGGCAAGGAGTTTTGTTGAACGTTTGTTTACTCCGAAGAACCTTGATGAATTAACCAAAGGCTTTACGGCCAAGGAAAAAGAGTTTGTCAAGGACGGCATACTGCGTACGGGAATTTCGAAAAAGGCAGTCCTGGTGGGTTACGGCTATCCGCCGGCCCATAAAACCCCGACCCTTGACGGCAACTGCTGGACTTATTGGAGAGGACGGTTTTCAAAGCAGGAATTGACGTTCGACTCCAAAGGAATGCTGATCAGTTTTCGGTAGCTTTATGGATAAAAAAGTGAAAAGGGCTTTAGTTATCGGCGCCAGCCGCGGCATCGGGCGGGCAAGCGCTTTACGGCTTGCCAGGGACGGCTTTGATATTATCGCCTCCTGTCGTTCAGACGTGAAAAAGCTTGAAACCCTGCGGGACGAAATAAAGGAATTCGGCAGAAACTGCGATTGCCTTGCCTTTGACATCGCCGGCCGTCAGGAAGCGTCTGAAGCCCTGGAGCCGTATACCGGCGAACTGACGCCGGATATTATTCTTTACAATGCCGGAGTCGCGCGCGATAACCTGATGGTTTTTATGAGCCCGGCGGAATGGGATGAGGTTATCCATACCAATCTTGACGGTTTCTTTAATGTCGTAAATCCCCTGCTTTTTGACATGCTTGCCAGAAAACAGGGCAGGATAATCGTTATGACCAGCGCTTCCGGGCAAGCCGGACAGCCCGGACAGGTAAACTATTCCGCCTCCAAAGCCGGGCTTATCGGCGCGGTCAAAGCCCTCGCGAAGGAAGTCGGCAAAAAAGGAATCCTGGTAAACGCGGTTTCACCCGGTTTTATTGCGACGGATATGACTTCGGAAATTCCCGAAGAACACGTAATTCCACAGATCCCCCTTAAGCGGGTCGGTACGCCGGAAGACATTGCCGGCGTCGTAAGTTTTCTTTGCGGGCCGGACAGCTCGTATATTCACGGGCAGGTAATCGCGGTTAACGGCGGAATGGTTATTTAATGAGTAAAAAAATAAAGCATTTTGACGTGCTGGTAGCCGGCAGCGGCGTAAGCGGAATGACGATGGCGCTTTTACTGGCAAAGGCCGGGAAAAAAGTACTTCTGCTTGAAAAGGCGAAACGGATCGGCGGTTTGATGCAGCGTTTCAAACGCCGCGGGCTGCCTTTTGACACCGGTTTTCATTTTACGAGCGGTTTCGGCGGCATTATGGATAATTTACTGTCCATGCTGGGCATTGACGACGCGGTAAAGGCCGAACGTTTCAGTTCTCCCGGCGGCGCCCGGTTGTATATCAAAGATTCCGACCGGCTTATCTGCTATCCTGAAAAAAGTTCTGAGGTATGCCGGACGCTCTGCGAACATTTCCCCGCGGAAAAAACCGCGATAAAACAATATTTCGCGGACGAAGCCATGGTTTTTCACAACACACCCGCCATGCATTTCGAAAACATGGAGGACTTTTTTGATTTCAACACCGGCCCCGGCGCCGCCATTCTGGATGAAGACCTTATTACCGTGGATGAATATCTTGACCGGCTGGCCGTTTCACCCGAACTGCGGGCGGTGCTGGCAATGTTCGCGATGTGCCATGGTTCTCCGCCGTCCCAGATATCTTTCGCCAACCATTGCCGGGTCAGTTTCGGGCTGCATGACAATATCGTCAAGGTCAGGAACGGCGGAGACGCCTTTATCAAAGCTTTCCTGCGGGAAGCAAAAAAACTGGATTTGGAGATCCGCTGTGAAACGTTTATCGACGAATGCCTGGATGTCGAGAATAAAATGTCTAAATCCGCTCGTTTAAATACCGGAGAAATTATCTCTTTTGAGCAGGCGGTAATGGCGATCCACCCGAAATCAATCCTCGAAATCCTGCCGGAAAAAGTCGTAAGCAGGACGTTCAGGGAGCGGATAGACAAAGCCGAGGATACGTTAGGGTTCTTTTCCATTCATGCCCGGCTCTCCCCGAAAGTCGAAGATTTCCCGGTGGCGCTGACTTCCTGCCTGCTGTCCCTCGACCTGAACCGGGTATTGTCGAACGAACATCCCGACACGGCCATGGCCATCATGACCACAACGGAGAAAACCAGGGGCGAAGAGGTGCAGATGGTGAACGCTTTCAAGGCGATGACTTTTGAGGACTGCCGACAATGGCGCGACTGTCCGGATCGAAGCGCCGATCCCTCTTATCAGGCTTACAAGAAAAAACAATGTGAACAGATGATTGCGGATATCGAGCATATTTATCCGCAGTTCAAGGGGCGTCTCGAAATACTTGAAACCGCGACCCAGCTCACTTTTGCCGATTACCTGTTTTCATCCGGCGCCGCATACGGGGTAAAACAGAAAAGCGGCGAATTCAATATCATCGGCAAACTGCCATTGCGTAATTTTTTCGCGATCGGGCAAAGCGCCCTGCTGCCGGGGATGCTCGGCGCAATGATCTCCGCGTTCATCGTTTTCGCCAGGATTACGGAAAACCGGCAGGTCTGTAACTTGTTTACCACAAAAGGTCAGAATATATGAGAAGAGTCGTTATTACAGGGATGGGCGTAAAGTCCGCGTTGGGCAACACGGTAAA
>Ga0172377_10001858_pt1 | contig 21526 bp, 19 predicted proteins | sample Pumphouse3metaG_FD_119749 | JGI IMG/M metagenome (GOLD analysis project Ga0172377, IMG submission 119749) | Leachate microbial communities from a municipal landfill in Southern Ontario, Canada - Pumphouse #3 metaG | ecosystem: Engineered > Solid waste > Landfill > Unclassified | place: Canada...
CCTTATACAATGTTTGCAGAAAATAACAATAGCATTCAGTTTGGAGAAAACTGGTCGGTTTCATGGGAATTTGTTGCAGACACGATAGAGTTCACCATGATTGCTCCAACTACCGGGTGGATAGCAATAGGGTTCAATCCGAGTAGAATGATGAAAGACGCTTCCTATGTCTTATCGTATGTAGATGAAGGCAAGGTATTCATTCGAGAAGATTTTGGGACGGGAAATACAAGCCATCGCTCAGATCTTTCATTAGGAGGAAGTGAGATGGTGAAGGCCTTGTCGTTTAAGGAAGAACCGAACAAGACGACCATCACCTTCTCACTTCCCTTGGATTCAAAGGATGCGTATGACACGGTCTTTGTCCAAGGTAAAACCTATACGATGCTTTCAGCCTATGGCAGGAATAACGCTAAGAATTTTACCTCAATCCATAGAAAACGAGCTTCAGCTAAGGTTATTCTTTAGCTTGTTTCATTCATCAATGAAGATGAAGCTGGACTCCCATTCTCCATAACTCAATGTGGTCACCCCGTTTCTGGAGGAGCCTGTATATGCATTTTGTCCTGGACGGATTTCGACAATGACAGTGCCGCCGTCTTCAAAGGTGATCAAAGAACTGTGAACTGCTGCCAAGCCGATGTTTGAGTCGTCGGTATAGACATCGGTGCCCCATGCCGTTCCCTCTTCGTTTCCTGGTGGTAAGGTGAGTACGATTCGTTCCCCGATTTGCATGGAGAAGTCTCCGGCAGTGAGCATCCAAGGATTTTCATACACCTCTTCTTCAACCTCAGGCAGTGGTGCCATGTGCACTTTGATGGATACTAAGTCATCTTTGATGTTCTGTTCGATGTCTGATGTAGTGCAGCTTGCAAAAAGGGCTGTTGACAGTACGATTACAATTGCCCATCTCAAAAAACGTTTTCCAATCATGATTTCCTCCTCAATGGATTACATGCATCGTGACACAATGTTTAAAACCTTCCACTTTATGGAAAAAGAATACTGCAGGTATGCTCTCCTTCCTAGAAGGTGAGGAGCAGAATTGGATGGATTGCATCTATTTTATAAGAAAAGATTTGGTTGATCTTTGCCGATAGAGATTGTTTTGTGATTGGTGTGGGGTATACTGTGAACACACAGTGTATGCATGATGGTCTCTCTTGTTCGCACTTGATTCAACTCATCAGGATGCTTTGTAGTAATAGCCTAGGGTGGATTACGATTGGTATGCTGGTGATATTTCTCAGAATTCCTAGCGAAGTAGTAATACGCGTTCTTTACGCCCAGCTGTCCAGATGGTATTGTTTTATCAGGATTGATACAGTGGTTTTTTTTAGGAGGAGAACTTGGATACAATTCTTGTTGTTGATGATTCACTGACCGACACTACGATGATTCGGTATATGTTGACCGAGTTTCAAGTCATAAGTGCTGCTGATGGAATAGAAGGTCTGGAGATCATTGAAAAACATCCTGAAATCGATCTTGTTCTCCTTGATCTGCATATGCCACGCCTCGATGGGTTTGGTGTTCTGGAAAGGCTCATGGCGGATAATCTTCAAGTTCCTGTCATCATCCTCACCAATGTTGAAGAAATCGATCAGGAAATCAAAGGTCTGGACCTTGGTGCGGTCGATTACATCAGAAAACCCTTGAATATAAAAGCCTTGAAGAAACGGATAGAAGTGCAGTTGAGGCTTAAGAAGGCAACCGAATTGGTTCGAGAACACAATCGGATTCTCGAGGAGACGGTAGATCTGAGAACCGCAGAGATTCAGCGAACCAATGAGATCACCATCAATGCCTTGATTCGTTTGTTGGAAGTCCGCAATGTCGAATCCAGCGATCATTCCCGCCGTACGAAAATGATGATGCAGCTTTTATGCAATAGATTGCAAGAAAAGGATATCGAGGGGTATCGACTCAGTACAAGAAAAATCAGTGAGTTGATTCAGACTACGCCCTTGCACGATATCGGCAAGGTCGGCATTCCTGACAGCATCCTCCTCAAGCCTGGCAAACTCGATAGTGACGAGTTCGCCATTATGAAGGAACATGTGAAAAAGGGTGTTGATGCCCTTGATTATAGTGCTGGTTCAGAAGTTTCGCAGATCAGCTTTATTGAAACCGCAAAAGAACTCATTCAAAACCACCACGAATGGTATGATGGAAGTGGATATCCCGATAGTAAGCGGGGAAAAACCATTCCAATCGGGGGAAGATTGATGGCGGTTATCGATGTATATGATGCCTTGACCAGCAAGCGTATTTACAAAGAAGCGCTTAGCCATGAAGAGGCTATTCAAATCATGCAGAAAGAGCGGGAAAAACATTTTGACCCTATCATTTTTGAAACTTTTCTAGAATTGGAAGATTCCTTCAGAGCGATTGCTCAAGCAGGCAAGGTCGATTGACAAGGAGTATCTATGAAGAGACAACGAAGGTTCTACCTGGTGATGATCATATTGCTGTGGGTTGCCTCTTTTTCTAGTACGCTCACTGCCCAGATGCTTGATTTGACTGATGATGAGAAAGACTTTATTTCTTCTCACCCCTTTATCCGTATTGGAATTGATCCTCAGTTCGTCCCCTTTGAGTTCATCGATGAGAGAGGAAACCATATGGGGATTTCTTCTGACATCGTTGCACTTTTAGAGCAGAAGACAGGTCTGACGTTTTCCTTTATGCCAGGCTTGTCCTGGGTGGAGACCATTGAAATGGCTGAGAGAGGGGAGTTGGATGTGCTTCCCGCAGTAGGCCTCACGTTTGAGAGATCTCAATATTTGACATTCCTCCCCGCCTACATCTCTTTCCAACGCGCGATCGTCGTCAGGAAATCCAATACAAGCATCAATGGTTTTGAAGATCTGTCAGGACGCCAAGTCGCAGTTCAAGAACACAGCTCCCATCAAGGATTCCTCGAAGACTACCCTAACATTGGGATGCGTACGTATGAAACGGTTGAAGCAGCCCTGCTCTCTGTCAACCGAGGTGAAGAGGTGGCGTTTTTGGGTAATGAGGCTACTTCCAGCTATATATCACGTACCATGGGGTTGACTGAACTGAGATTCATTCCCATCCAAGAGGGGGTGGTCCAACAGCTTCATGTCGCGGTAAGAAAAGATTGGCCCCTGTTAGCTTCGATTTTAACCAAAGCCCTTGCTTCCATCACCGATGCAGAGTATGCGGAAATTTTCAATCGGTGGATCCGATATGAAACCAAAATCGACTATACGCGTATAATCCAAATAGCCTTCGTCCTAGGATTTTTCTTTTTGATCATCTTGGGGATCTCTGCATTCTGGATCGTACGGCTGAGAAAAGCAATTGAAAGTAAGGACCGTGCCCAGAAGCAGATGGAAGTGGAAAAAAAACGTGCAGAATTCGCTGACCAGGAAAAATCTCATTTTATGGCCCGTATTTCTCATGAAATCCGTACTCCGCTCAATGGTATCCATGGCATGGCCTACTTGCTGGAAAAAACCGAGCTCACTACCAATCAGAGGAGATATCTCAACACCATCAAAGGCGCAACCCGTACCATGTTGGTCATCATCAATGATATCTTGGAGTATTCAAGGTTGGAACAGAAGCGGGTGGATCTCGAGCATGTTCCGTTCAATCTGGATGAAATCATCCAGAGTATCGTTTCCATTGATGCATGGACGGTAAAACAGAAAGGATTGACGATTCAGGTCAATCAAGCTCAAGATGTCCCTGCCTTTCTCATCGGTGATTCCACCAGGCTTACCCAAATTCTTACCAATCTCATCCACAACTCCATGAAGTTCACTCTACAAGGAGGTATTGAGATCAGGGTTGATGTATCTTCATTGGAAAAGGATACCTGCAGCTTGATCTTTGAAATCCGTGACACGGGCATTGGCATGACTGAAGATCAGGTACATACTATTTTTCAACCGTTCATACAAGCCAACCAGAGTATTGCACGACGGTTCGGTGGATCAGGCCTTGGGCTTTCCATCGTCCAAGAGCTCGTTGAACTTATGGATGGGGATATCAAGGTTGAAAGCAAAGAAGGAGTTGGTTCCACCTTCACTGTAGTGCTCCCCTTTGACCTCGACCACAAGGGCTTGCAAGATAATGCCAAACGAAGAGAAGCAGCTTATTTCGAGCAATATAAAGCGTTGATGGTGGTTGCTGACAAAAACATAGCCTCGACGGTCGGGAATCTGCTCTCTTCCTATCAGATTAAATTCGATACCATTTCTTCGCAGGATCGAGCTATCGCCATGTTTGCCGGGGGAGAGAATGTTCAGGCGCAATACGACTTGCTCATCATGGATTCACCCAATTGGGAGAATCGGCCACTTCAATTGCTTGCAGCCATTTGTCATGAATACCCTCTCAAGACGATGCTTTTTTTGGAAGACGACAGTGAGTACCAAGACATGGGAAAAAGTGATTGGTCTTTTGATATGGTGCTTCCTGTTCCCATCATCAACTCAGTTTTTTTCAATGCCTTGTTGGATCTCTTCGGGCATAATGCAAAAGATGCATCCTCTCAGAAAGCTCTCTCACCTGCTGAGCAGATAGGTGTTTCACACACGGTTTTAGTCGTGGAAGACAATATGATCAATCAAATGATCGCCCAAGAAATTCTGACGCGATTTGGTTTCTCTGTTCTGCTTGCTTCAAACGGAAAGGAAGGAGTGGATGCGTTTGCAACGCATGAAGATGAAATCGATGTGATCCTCATGGATCTTCATATGGAAGTCATGGATGGCTATGAAGCGTCTACCATCATACGCAAGATCAATGATAAGGTCCCCATCATCATCACTTCTGCAGATTTGCTGCAGAAGGTTGAAGAACAATGCAAATCACTTGGTGAAACAGAATTGATTGGCAAACCCTATGATCCAGACTATTTGGTGGAACGGATACAAGATGTCATCTCACGCTATAGGGGCATTTCTGCCGGTAAGCAACATGTCAATTTCCCACTTGGTTTGAAACGCGTCGGGAATGACAAGAAACTATATGAACGGATTCTCTCTTCATTCCTACAGGAATTTGAACCTGTGCTTCAGCAATTCCAAAAAGCGGTGAGGGAAAAAGATTTCCTTTTGGTTTCTGAGCTTGCTCATAAGATCAAAGGAGGTTGTGGCGCAATTGGTGCAGATGCAACCTTGGCCTCCCAAGTCCAGAAATATTTCTCTGGTGAACGTCCTGAAGAGTCTGGACTGTTAGTAGATGAATTAGTACAGGAGATGGATTGCATATTTTCTGAAGTGAAAACCTATCTCAAAACTTAGGAGAAATGTATGGAATTGTTACATCATGAGACTGAGAGGGTGTCACAATTGACAGCCTATCTTGATTTGCTAGTTCAAGGAAAGGTTTCAAAAGAAGCCTATCTTGACTATTCAGAGGTGTTGGAGAGTGCAACACCCTTTGAAGTCAATGAAGTGCTTGATGCGTATATAGCTCCTGCTCATGATGTCGATGCATTGAGGGTTCCTGTTTCCCGGTTTATTCGATCGGTAGGGAAGGGTTTGGACAACTATCCGTATACAGAGTATCCAAAGGGACATTTGCTTTTTTCCCTGAATCAGGAAAATGAAGTGATTCTTGCAGCAGCAAAAGCGTTGCAGGAACTTTCCAAACAGGCAACGCAAAAGAAAGAAAACTACCGGTTGATTCGTGAGAAAGTTGCAGGGATGAGAGAGTTGGAAGTGCATTATACGAGGCTTCAAAATGAACTCTTTCCTCTGTTTGAAGGTTCAAACAGTCATCATGGTTGTGTGAAATTGATGTGGTCGTTGCAGGATTCTGTTTTGGATCTGAAGAAGCAACTTACAACGTGTAATGATGGAAATGATTTCTGGAAAGTTTTTGCGCAGTTCTATTTCACACTGGAAATCCTGGTCTATCGTGAACAGCGTATCCTATTTCCTGTTGCGTATTACAGTATCCCGGAAAAGCAGTACCATCCATCCGATGCGCAGGATGTAAAGGGGATGTTCACTTCTTTGACAGGTTCGCTTTCGTTTGGAGAGCTTGAGGCCATTCTCAAGGTTCTTCCTCTTGATATCGCCTTCATAGATGATCAAGACCGGGTGAAATTCTATTCAGATCCCCCGCATAGGATTTTTCCCAGAACTCCCATGGTCATTGGACGATTGGTCCAGAACTGTCATCCTCCAAAAAGTGTCGCCACTGTAGAAAAAATCCTCTCTTCTTTCAAAGAGGGGATTTCAGATACCGCAGAATTTTATCTGACGATGAAAGATGCGTTCATCCACATCGAATATTTTTCTGTGCGTGATGAACAGGGAACCTACCTGGGGACCTTGGAGGTCACCCAGGATGCAACCAAGCTTAGAGCTCTGGTTGGGGAGAAGCGATTACTCTAGGAGGAAGAGAGGTCGTGATGTACTTTTCCAAGATGGAAGAACAAGGGTTCTCCTCAAGGCGAAGTATACCGATTTCCCTCAGAGCGTTCTCTGGGGAATCAGAAGCGTGAGCGGCATTGACTTTGATGTTGGTGCCGAACTCTCGTCTTATGGTTCCAGCAGGTGCTTTATTTGGATCGGTGGGTCCGAGGACTGTACGAATCTTTTGGACGGCGTTCACTCCCTCATAGACCAGGACCATGCACTTGACCAAGCCTGGGTTGTCTCTTTCGTCTTCATTGATGTCGCTTGGTTTGATGCCTGCCATGAATTCAACAATTCTTTCAAACTGGTCTTCAGAATACATGTCGCCGAAGGAAGAGGTGAGCAGTCCTTCCAGATCCTCATTGAGTGGGATGTTGAACTCGCGTTCAAGCAACTCTCTTGCCTGCATTCCATAGATCGGAGCAAGTTTCTTTTTCAGGCCTTCTTTTGTAGGTCCATAGAATTCAAGAGCCTGCGCTACAGACATCTTCAACACCTTGATCCCTACGATGCGAAGCCCGGTCCTTGAAAACATGTCAATGATCATTCCAGGACGGGAAGATGCATATCTCCAGTTATCGGGTTTGATGATGACCAAGGTCTTTTCCATCTTCTCGAGTTCTTCTTTCGGTCTGTTGACGATGATGTTGCTCTGGGATGGAAGCCATGAGGAAAAGAGAGAGAGGGTGGTGTCAGCTTCACTTTGGGTTTGGGCGGTAAGGACTGCTGGCTCAAAATACGTCACGTTCTTTTTTGTCGCATCGGAGAAAATGAGGTCGGCATAGGTATCCCTGATCGACATACCTGTCATCATTTCCACTCCACAGTCTTCTTGTTGAAACGATCCACAGACTAGGGCGAGCTGCTGGCACGGATTTTCACCTCTGAAGATCAACAGCAATGTGCGATGACGGAATCCCCCTGAGGGTGCAAGGTTCTGTTCAACATAAGTAGCGAGCAAGTTCGAAGCATTGAAACTCTCCGACACTTCTCTATTGCGAATGATTGATGCATAATCCTGAGTCACTTTGAGATCCATGGCGATCATTTGAGCGCCTACCAATTCCAATGTTATACGAGATAAAAGTCTGGAGAGGACTCCACCTGTACGGCTTTTTGCAACCGTATAGGGAGTGACCAGAACATACGATAAGGACTGTTCCACGAGCAGCCTCCTTGTAAGATGTCTATACAGCAATCCTACAAGGGCTACCCCGTTTTTGTCTATCGTCAAATGGCGGAAACTTTTTAAATTACTTCAATTTGACAAGATTGCAACGTTTGCAAGGCAGCCATATGGTTTTTTTCGGTAGTTCCTGCGCAACAATTGCTGTCAACGACCATATGGATGTCTGGTCTGAATGCCTTGATGAGCAAGGCATTGGATACCACGCATATGTCGGTACAGACTCCTACCAATTCAACCCTTGCAATGTCTTTTCTATCGAGCAAGGCTTTTGCCATGCGTAACGAAGCAAAGGTTGACTTTTCAAATGATCGGCAGTTCTGCAGGTATGGTTTGAGCTCGTCGACCAGCTCATGTCCTTCACTTCCTTTGATGCAGTGTTGTACGGGAAGATGTTTTCCCTCTTCTGTTTTGAGGTAAGAAAGGTCATGAGTGTCGAGGGTGTACCAACATTCACCTTTGGATATCGCCAGTTTCTGTACAAGACGAGGGAGCATCCTTTTAGCTTCCAAGGTGCCGAGAGGACCAGTGACAAAGTCCTTCTGCATATCAATTACGATGAGCAGCGTATCAGAAGGAAGTCTTCCACATCCCATGTACTGAGCAGTAAGCATAGACATCTCCATGGTCCTTATCGGTAAATACGGCTGAAGGGCTTCCATCATTCTTCAAATCGCTGCGTCTTATCGTTTGTTTGGTGACGAAAAGAATGAATCCTATATGATGTTCGTCAGATTGAGGATGTGGTTTTGACCCTACATTGACATATAAAAGTCCGTCTCTGTGTTTCAGTTCAGGAAGATGGTACTCCTGACCCTCTCCGCCTTCCTTGACTTTCAGAAGTTCCATGCTCTGTCCACAACAATGCAGGGAGTGTCCTCCATTATCCACCAACTCTACAACAGAGTGACAGACAGGACATTTGTAGAAGTATATTTTTCTTGCCATACAGCCTCCATATATAACGTACCTTTGTTCAAGAAAAGAGAAAAGGGAATTTGTCCAGAATCTCAGGAATTCACTACGCTGAAGGACAAAATCCAGAGAGAAAACAAAAAGCAATCATACAAGATAACAGACTTCTCATGGCTCGGTCACACTTTTCTCACATTTAGGGCGTATCTTCTGAGCAAGAACATTTCCTAATGGAGGAAACTATGAAGAAACTCGTATTGATCGGTTTGATGGTTGCCATGATGGTGCCTTTGGCAGCAAGTGGTGCAAAAGAACAGACTCCGTCTGCAGATAATGGAAAACTGGCTTGGATAGAAGGACCTTCGGTACATGAATTACCTGGGGTGAATCCTTTGAAGGTTGAAGGGAACATCATCACTGCCGGTAGTTCCACCGTCTTTCCCCTTTCCGAAAGAATGGCTGAACGATTCAAGGAAGAAGGGTATAGTGGAACCATCACGATCGATAGCATCGGATCCGGAGCTGGTTTTGAACGGTTTACGGTTGCTGGTGAGACTGATATTGCAAACGCAAGCCGTGGAATCAAGACCAAGGAAATTGAGAATGCAAAGAAAATCGGACGGGTCCCTCTCGAATTCAGGGTAGGTACCGATGCTCTTGCCGTTGTGGTCAGCAAGGCGAATACCTTTGCAAAGAATGCAACCTTGGAAGAATTGGCTAAGATTTTCAGTACTGCAAAGACCTGGTCTGATGTCAATCCAACCTGGCCTGATCAGCCCATCCAGCGTTTCATTCCTGGAACCGACAGCGGAACCTTCGATTACTTCAGTGAAGAAATCTTCAAGAGCAATCCTGAACCGATGTTGTCATCGAACAACCTACAACTCAGCGAAGACGACAACATTCTTGTACAAGGTATCAAAGGCAGTCCCTATGCTGTCGGATTCTTCGGCTATGCCTACTATGCAGAGAATGCAGCAAGTTTGAACATCCTCAGCATTGAAGGAGTTGAAGCAACTGCTGATAATGTTGACAATGGAACCTATCCTCTGGCCCGTCCCCTGTTCATCTACTCGGATGCAACCATCATGCAGGAAAAGCCACAGGTTGCTGCCTTCATTGACTTCTACCTCAGCTATGTGAATGAAGAAATCGTCAATGTAGGGTACTTCCCTGCCAATGACAGCGTCATCCAAAAGGGACGCAATCTTTGGTTGGATGCTATGAAGGGAACCTATTGAGCACGCCTTACCAATGCCTCGAAAAACCTGCGGGGGAATACCCTTGCAGGTTTTTCCTCGCTTTCAAGCATAAAGGAACCAACCACATATGATTACTGCATTACCTCATCCGTTTGGGCGAAAAGTTCGACCGCATGAACGGATAATTGAAACGATCCTTTTCCTGTTCGCTCTACTTTCCATCTTCATCACCGTGGGTATCGGAGTGATTTTGGTCAAAGAGTCCTACTTGTTCTTCAAGGATCCTGCCGTTGATTTCTGGGGATTTGTCACGGGCAAGGAATGGCAACCGATGATAGAACGTTTTGGTTTTTTGCCACTTTTAAATGCAACTTTCACCACGAGCATCATAGCAATGGTCTTGGGGATTCCTTTGGGGTTGTTTGTGGCAATTTACCTTGCCGAATATGCCAGCGATAAGGCTCGGGGAATTCTCAAACCTGTTCTAGAGGTTTTGGCCGGAATCCCAACAATCGTATATGGCTATTTTGCCTTGACCTTCATGACACCCTTGCTTAGGTCCTTGTTTGGAGAGGATATGGTCGAAATCTACAACACCGCTTCTGCCGGTCTGGTGATTGGCATCTTGGTGTTGCCTATGATAGCCACCATGGCTGAGGATGCCATCGCTGCTGTTCCCAAAGAGTTGCGGTTGGCGGCCTATGCGCTAGGGGGGACGAAAATCGAAACTACCTTCAAAGTCGTCATTCCTGCAGCGTTGAGTGGATTGTCGGCCACGTTCCTCTTGGCTCTTTCCAGAGCCATCGGCGAGACCATGATCGTTGCTCTTGCAGCTGGAGCTGGACCGAATCTGACCAGCAATCCGTTCAAGGCAGCCGAGACCATCACGGGGTATATCGTACGTATCAGTGGTGGAGATGTGAGCTACAACAGTGTCGACTACAACAGTATTTTCGCGCTTGGGCTGGTGCTCTTTCTCATCACCCTTACCTTGAATCTCATTTCCCGCACGATCTCGAATAGATTCCATCAGGAGTATGATTGATATGGATACAAAATTTGCATTCGGCAAAACCAACGAAGTAAACAGCCTCATGGAGAAACGAAGACGGAATGGACTTGTATGGCATCTGGTGTTCATCTTGTCGACCTCCTTGGCCATCCTTTTTTTGATACTCTTGCTTTTTTCCATCCTGGACTCTGTGTTTGGGTATACTGCACTGCGCGATACGGTGTCCCCGACTGTTTTGGTTCCCGGGAAAGACCATGTCAAGGAGTTTACTCGTGAGGAATTGGAAAGGGTAGTCACTGAAAAACTGTCCTCGGGAATTCTCAGGCGTATTGAAAGCGAGAAATCGATCAGCGAGCATTCAGATAAAGAGCTTGTTTCTCTGATTGAGCAGTACATCGTCAAACCAAAGGTCTTGAAGACCTGGGGCTTTACCGACTCTTTGTTTCATGCTTCAGAGGTTGAAGCTTTTGTTGCGGGAGAAGAGGATTCCTATGCACTTTTCAGAAGTTGGATACATCCTTCTTTCTTTGTAGGAGACCAATCCTCAGATCCCTTGCATGCAGGTATCAGGACAGCGTTGTTAGGGTCTCTATGGATTATGCTCATCACCTTCATGTTTGCCTTCCCCATCGGGGTAGGGGCGGCGATTTATCTTCAAGAGTATGCGGTGGATAATCGGCTCAACCGAGTATTGCAGCTCAATATCTTCAATCTCAGCGCTGTGCCTTCCATTATATATGGACTACTTGGTCTGGCCGTTTTCGTTCGCTCTATGGAGAGTGTCACCAGTGGGTCTCTGTTCACCAGTCTGACGGACAATACAGCAAATGGACGTACCATCTTATCAGGTGGATTGACGCTTGCTCTTTTGGTTCTTCCCATCATCATCATCAACACCCAAGAGGCGTTGAAAGCTGTTCCAGATTCTTTGAGAATGAGCAGCTATGGGATTGGAGCCACCAAATGGCAGACCATCTGGTATCAGGTGCTTCCGGTGAGTGTCGACCGTATTCTTACCGGTACCATCCTTGCCTTGTCCCGTGCCTTGGGAGAAACTGCTCCTCTTGTCGTCATCGGTGCTTCAACCTTCATCAGTGTCGATCCCAGTGGCATTTTTTCAAAATTCACTACCTTGCCGATACAGATTTATCAATGGTCTGCCCGTCCGCAAGGTGCTTATCGGAATATAGCAGCTGCAGCAATCGTGTCCTTGTTGATCTTGCTGTTGGTCATGAACAGCGCAGCAATTTATACACGTGACAAAATTTCAAAAAAGAAGAGGCTTGAATCATGAGTTCAACTAGCTACGCACAGGTAGTCTCTGCCGATCAGGCAAATAATTACAAGGAAACCGTCATTGAGCTCAAGGACGTCAACATCCGTTATGGATCGTTCCTTGCAGTGAAAGATGCGTCCCTTTCCATCTATCAAAAGCATGTAACCGCCTTCATCGGACCTTCTGGGTGTGGGAAGAGCACCGTGTTGAGAAGCATAAACAGGATGAACGATATGATTCCTGGTTCTACGTTGAAGGGGCAGGTCTTGTTCAATGGGCATGACCTGTATGAGCCACAGGTGGATGCGGTGCTCGTTCGCCGGAAGATCGGAATGGTTTTCCAAAAACCCAACCCTTTCCCCAAGAGCATCTATGAGAATATCGCTTGGGGAGCCCGGATCAATGGGTTCAAAGGCGATTACGATGAACTGGTGGAAACCAGTTTGAAAGGTGCGGCTCTTTGGGATGAGGTGAAGGACAAGCTCAAGCAGAATGCTTTGCGTCTCAGTGGAGGACAGCAACAACGTCTTTGCATCGCCAGGGCGATAGCTGTTCAGCCGGAGATCATTCTCATGGATGAACCTGCTTCTGCTTTGGATCCAATTGCGACCGGTCGTATTGAAGAGTTGATCCTTGAACTGAAGAACGACTATACGATCATCATCGTGACCCATAATATGGGTCAGGCCTCACGGGTTTCCGATTACACGGCGTTTTTCATGGTGGATGAGAAACGCACCGGATACCTGCAGGAATATGCACAGACAGAACAGCTGTTTCTCAACCCACAGCATAAGAAAACAGAAGAATACATCAGTGGAAAATTCGGTTGATCGATAAAAAAATAAAGAGGAATGAATTATGGAAATGAAAAAAGCCAGCCTATTGGATGAAAAAATGCGTTTTTATCAAGAAATGCTTATTCAAATGGTGAATCGAGTGGAAGAAGCCATCTACCAGGCCCAGCATGCGTTTCGCAACCATGATGTGGTCTTGGCCCGTAAAGTAATTGCAAATGACTATTTCATAGATCAGCTGCAGGATATGATAGAAAATGATGGAGTGCGTCTATTGATATCTGAAGCACCATACGGCCATTATATGCGTCATATCATTGCTGGAATGAAAATTGTATCAAGTTTGGAGCGCATGGGTGATCATGCTTCCCATCTTGCCAAGATGGCGACTGCCAAAGAAGATGAGCTATGCATACCGTTTGTGGAACGTATCAGTGAAATGGCTTTGTTGGGAGCTACCATGACCCGTTTGGCTGTTGAGGCTTTCATGGATGTCAAAGCGGAGAAGGCCATCGAGGTTGCAGCAATGGACGACAAGATGGATGCAGAGCGTGATGCGATCAATGCAGATCTTTTTGCCATGCAACCTTCGTCAGCGAAGGAAATGGAAAGAATCCTCAACCTGTTTTACCTCACCAAGGAGATGGAACGTTTTGGAGATCATGTCACCACCATCTGTCGATGGATCGTCTACATGGATAAAGGTGAAAGACCCAGACTCAATGGAGCGAGATTGACGGGACCTGCAGGTCCCGTCCTCTAGATTTATAAAAACAGGCAAAGGGGCTGTTTCAAAAGTCAGATTTTGAAATGGCCTCTTTTCATATCCATGCACCATTGAGACACTATTTGGTGCCTGTTGTCGAGCAATTCTTTGCACACAAAATGTTGGCCTACCTGATGTAGTCTTTTCCATCGAGGGACCGCTATTCTGGACTCCGTTGCCTTTGCACTATAGCCTGCCTTATCTTGCTCGTTCGGTACCTCGTGCCAAAACGGGTTGCCTACGGCACCCCTCTCGATTCTGTAGCCGAGATCCTCAGGCCGGTCGCATGCCATACGTGCAGTGCACGGTTCTGCATGGTGATCCATCGTATAACGACGGGCCATGTTCTGAAAAAGATGAGCATCGTTCCGTTCCACCCGTCGTGGGAACTGAAGCAATGCGAGGATGGCCGATTCGACGGGGTGAGTTTCAGTGTACCGCAAGTCATTTCTGATAAAAAAAGGGAGCTGTCTCCCTCCTGATTTACATCAGAGGGTGAAACAGCCCCGTTGCTTGGTGTTCCTTAATTGTTCTTCTGATAGAGAGAATCGCTTCGATCTTGCAAATTTTGTAGGTCATGCCCACTTCGAGGGAGAACGACAGTGAACGTGCTGCCCACTCCCAATTCACTCTCGACTGAAACAGTTCCTCCATGGACGCCTACGATGTGCTTCACAATGGAAAGACCGAGTCCCGTTCCTCCCTGACTACGGCTACGAGCAGCATCGACACGATAAAAACGCTCGAAAATCCTTGTCAGGGCATCCTTGGGAATACCAGAACCATGATCGATCACTTTACATATGACCTGTTGGTCCTCAACGGTGATTTCAAGCAATACCTCACTATGGTCTGCAGAATAGGTGAGGGCATTCACCACCAGGTTGGAAAGAGCCTGGACGATGAGCATGCCGTTCACAAGAATCTCCAAACCCAGAGGATTGTCGACAAACGTCTTGAAGCTGCTGTTTTTCTCTTCAGCACGATATCTACAAGCCTCAACCACCTCTTCAACAATTTGGTCCACTGCTGTCCAAGTCCGCATTGGAGAGGCATTTTGCTGTTCAAGTGAAGAGAGCAGCAACAAGTCCTCAACAATGCGCTGCATGTTCAATGCCTGTCGATTGATGATCTGGAGGAAACGCTGAGTGGATGCATTATCGGGAGTGTTTTCATTGATCAGGGCATCTGAAAAGCCTGCGATGGCGGTGATCGGGGTTTTCAGCTCATGGGAGACATTGGCGACGAACTCCTTGCGTATCTGTTCGAGCCGTTTAAGTTCTGTCATGTCGTTGATGGAAAGCACTATCTGCTGTACTTTCGATTGCTGTGTTGCGTAGAACACGGGGACTGAAAGGATCTTGAGGATTTTTGTTTTTCTTTTCCCCACGACCAACGCTGTTTCTCCAAAGAGGTGTTCAAAATGGGCAGTCGTTGTTTCATGGCTCTTTCCGTCCAAAAGGGTTTTGCCACAGATGCCTATGATCTCAGGGGAAGATATTGCATGGGTGAGCGGTACGCCAAGAATGGGTTTTCCTGTTTGTTGTTGTGTTTCAAACATCAAGAGGCGTGCAGCTCCATTGGTAACCAGAATTTCCATCGAAGCATCAAGGAGGATGATTCCTTCACTCAAACTATCCAGCATCACCTCAAGTTGGCGTCTGCTGGATTCAAGCTCCGTCATCTTGTTTTTCAGCTGAAAGGCCATTTCCTGCATGGTTTTTGCCAAGTCCTGCAGTTCTCTAGGTCCTTTCAGATGAACATGGGCTTCCAACTCCCCTCGTGCATACTTGTTTGCCACTGATTTTATTTTCTGCAGGGGTTTTGTGAGCATGGTGATGCTGAATATGGAAATGAACAGGGAGAGGAGAACAAGGACCACGATTCCTCTGATGAACAGTTCTTCATACGATTGTTGGTATCCTGTGAGCTGGTTCAGCGTTTTTGAAAGCCGCACTACAGCGATGGTTGGATGGTCGTCTACTCGTTCTGCATGGTATAAAACAGGAAGATGCTGTGTGCTGCTTCTTCGTTCGCTTACCGCCACGCCGCTTTGCAAAGCTTCTTGGATTTCTTGTCTCCAAAGGTGGTTGTTCAATTCTGCTATGTCATGGTCTGAGTCAAAGAGCACGTTTCCTTCTCTGTCAATGATCGTGATTCGTGTAGAGATTGAACGGGCATATGCATCAAAGTGGTTTTCAATCCAAGGAGTATCGCTGATGTCCACGAGGGTCTTGAGATACGTCGCGTTGTTAGCAAGTTCAGTGTAGGTGGTTTCTCGTAATGTAAGTGAAAAAGCGCGGGTGGCTACCAAAAAACTTGAAAGCAAGGCGAGTATTACGATGATGGCAGTCAACAGCAACAAGCGAGAGCGGATGCTTTGAAATTTCATGGTTTATCCTGATATGAGTATCCTATACCCCAGACTGTCTTGATAAGATTTCCCCCTGAACCCATTTTCTTCCGTACGCTGGCAATTTGTACGTCAATTGATCGTTCAGTCACCGGGTAGTCGTCTCCTCTCATGCCGCTGATGATTTGGTTACGGGTGAAGACCCTTCCTGGGCTTGAGGCGAGTAGGGTGAGCAAGCTGAATTCACTTGCAGTCAGTACCAAAGCACTTCCTTCGTAAAAGGCCTCATGGCGGGTTTGGTCAATTTTCAGATCCCCTACCAGTGTGAGGTTGTCATCACGGGTGTTTTCCGTTGAGGATGAAGTGGAAGCTCGACGCAACAATGCTTTTACATTTGCCACGAGTACTTTTGGGCTGAAAGGTTTGGGGAGGTAGTTGTCAGCTCCGAGCTCCAGTCCTGTTATAACATCCGTTTCATCAGTTCTCGCTGAGACGATGATGATGGGAAGTTCCTTGAGATTCCACATGAACCTCACCTTCTTGAGTACCTCTATGCCACTTATTTCTGGGAGCATCAGATCAAGCAGAACCAAATCGGGGTGTTGCTTTTCAATGATGTTCAGTGCTTCGCTTCCCGATGCACAGAGCATGGTTGCATACCCTTCTTTTTCAAGATGGTATCTGATGAGTTCCTGAATGTCGGGCTCATCTTCAACGATAAGCACAGTCTTTTCCTGTATCATGGATAAACTCTACCAGAGCCAGCACTCCAAGCGCAAGGTGTATAAAATGCGATGAAGCTTTTTCACAGAATTTTCACATTTCATACCCAAAAAGGGTGTGGTTTATCGGGGGGTACCCTTGTGACTCCTTTTATGATAAGGTGTCATTTCACACAACAATATTTTTTGGGGGATCGCGATGAATCTCATGCTGCAGGAGAAGGCTCCTTCTTACCTGTACGAAACTCCTTTGTTGCACCAGAGTTCCTACTGGTCGCAAGTGAAACAAAATCAAGGGTATCAAGCGAAAGCTTTTGATATCAAGATCCGCTCCTGTGATATTTCTTTAGAGAAAGGCTCTTCCTATCTGTTGGATGACGTCTTGGTGTTGCTCTCACCTGTGAGTAGAAATCATACTATTGGATATATCCCGTATGGTCCGGTGCTCAAACCGCTTGAAGATAAAATGGGGTCGTTCTTGGAAGATCTTTCCGTTCAATTGCGGGAAAAACTTCCAAAGAGTTGTTTTTTGCTTCGTTACGATCTGCCTTGGAAACGAGGTTGGGATGATGAGGAATTGAGTGTGGATCAGCAGGAATTGAGACTGAATTGGGGAACTGCCTCCCATCAGTTGCGTAAATCCTGTTCGGACCAATTGCCCAGCGATACGATGTTTGTTGATTTACAAGGAAGCGAAGAGGACCTTCTTTCTCGGATGCATCCCAAAACCCGTTATAACATCAGGCTCGCACAGCGCAAAGGCGTCGAAGTGAGACAAGTCGGACATGACCATCTGCACTATTTTTATGAACTCTATCAAGAGACTTGCCAGAGAAACAACATTCAGCTCCACGACATTTCGTTCTTTGAGTCCCTGTATGGGATAGAGGATGAGTTTGCTGGTTGTACCCTGCTTATGGCGTTCTTTGAGGGAAGGCCCCTTTCTGCCATGTTCTTGTCCCATTCAGATTTTCGCGCCACCTACCTCTATGGAGCTTCATCCTCGAGTAACCGCAACAGCATGAGCACCTATGCCTTGCAATGGGAAGCGATGCGGCTTGGCAAATCATGGAATTGTACAGAATACGATATGTTTGGTGTCGCCCCCCAAGTAAGCAAAGCACACCCCATGGTTGGACTCTCAACGTTTAAAAAAGGGTTTGGTGGAGAGCTCTTTCACCGGATGGGGTGTTGGGATTATTGCTACGATGAATCCCTCAAGGATCTGTTCTTCGCCCATGAGATGGTGGACAAGGGGTATCACCGCCGTTGAAATAAAATCTGCACATCACCGCCACAGATCATTCCCAAGGAACCTGCTTTGGTGCTGTCCAGACCATAGGACACCACATGATCATCAAGCGTTGCATCCTGGAGCATGGTCTGTGCATGTTCAATGGTCTTGGCTTCCACCAGTCCTCCTCCCACTGTACCTTTTGTAGTTCCATCATCAAATACTGCAATTTGGAATCCCACGTCACAAGGAGCTGAGCCGGTCTTTCTTACTACTCTTGAGACTATGTAGTGCTCTCTCTCTGCCATTGTTGCGAGCAATTTCGGATCGAGACGAACAGCATTTGCTTCCTTGCGGTAGACACTGATGATTTCTGCCATGATGCTTATTGCTATCTCAGAAGCAGTGACTGCACCGATGGAAAGACCGATGGGAGAATGGACAGAAGCGAGTCGGGATGCTTCATATCCCTTTTGGCGCAGATTATCCATGGTCGTCGCCACCTTGTTCTTGCTTCCTATCATGCCGATGTAGGAGTGGGGGAGAGTGAGGATTTTCTCCAGACAGAGTTGATCGAAACCATGTCCACGCGTAATGATGACAAAATAGGGTTTTACCCAGGGCTGGGGAGTGGAAAGGGTTTCACTAAAGGATGAGCAGTGCAGTTCTGCTTTTGGATACAGATTGGGGTTGCAGAACTCTTCCCGTTCATCAAGAATGGAAATATCCATTTCCATTTGTGTAGCGAGGGTGTAGAGTTCTTTTGCGACATGTCCACCACCGCAAAGAACCAGATGTACTTTTTCACCCAAGACTTCACTGAGAAGGTTTTGATCCTCCCAATCTTGCGGATACTGCGCAAACGTCTGCATCAACTTGCCTTGGAAGAAGAGCGCCTCATCTCCGACTCCTTTTCCTTGCAATACGGTCTTTCTTATCAAGTTTCCCTTTTTCAAGGTTTCCAACAATTGTGCATAGTATGTGTTCGTCATGACAATTCTCCTAATTGGTGCAATGCCTCTTTACAGGCATCGATGGTAGTATCGATTTCATCGTTTGTGTTTGCATAGCCCATGCTGAAACGGACAGTGCCACGAGGAAACGTCTGTAAGGTCTTGTGGGCAAGCGGGGCGCAGTGCAATCCTACCCGAGTTTCTATACCTGCAAGTGTCTGTAACTGAAACGCAACCTGTGCGTTGTCATAGGAAGTGAAATCAACACTGATCACCGGTGTTCTTCCTTCTGCTGAGGCAAGGCCGATCACCTTGATGCGGTTGTCTGAGAGAAAATACTCCAACAAGTGTTCCGTCAGTCTCTTTTCATGTGCTTGTATCTCATCTGCATGCGCAAGATGATACTGCAAGCCTGAAGATAACCCGATGATACCGGGAAGGTTCTGCGTTCCCGCCTCAAGATGGTCAGGCATGAATGATGGCATGGCAAATTCATGACTGATGCTTCCTGTTCCCCCAGCAACAAGCGGTCGAATGGTATGGGAAAGAGCATCATTCAGGATGAGTCCTCCGATTCCCTGAGGTCCCAGTAACCCTTTGTGGCCGGTGAAAGCAATTGCATCCAAGCCCATTGTATCCATGGATAAGCTTTCATACGGTGAGCCTTGTGCTGAATCCACCAGACAAAGCAGGCCCTTGGACTTACATATTTGTGCTACTTCAGCAATTGGCAGAATGGTTCCACACACATTGGAAGCTTGGGTGAGGAGAATTGCTTTTGTATTGTGCTGTATCAAGCTTTCTATCGCAGATAGTTGCAATCGCCCTTGGATGTCGCACGGGATGACTGAGTACGGTATGTGGTGTTGGAACAGTGGCCTCATTACCGCATTGTGTTCCATTCCGCTTACCAGGATATGGTCGTCTTTAGTGAACAGCCCGACAATAAGGGTGTTCAAAGCTTGGGTGACATTCATGGTGAATGCAACGTTTCTGGGTTTTGAGCAAGTGAAAAGCTCAGCTAGTTGAGCTCTGCAAGCATCTACTTTTGCAGCAGCTTCATAGGCACGTTCATATCCACCACGTGCAATATTACACCCACACTCATTGATGAAAGACGAAACTTCTTGTGCCACCAACGGGGCTTTTGGCCAAGACGTGGACGCATTGTCCAAATATATTCCTTGCATAGGAGGAGAATAGCATGAGAAATTGAAAAAATCCATTGCATTAATAAAAAAATAATGGTTAAATTGTTGCAGAATGTTTCTCTTTTTAGGAAGGTGGAGTAAATGATAGTGACAAAAGAAAAACGAAATTTGATTCTTGCAGGTTCTGCAACGGGTCTCATTGCTGTGCTTCTTGTTTTTTTTGGTAATCCAAAGAACATGGGTTTCTGTATAGCATGTTTCATTCGGGATACAGCTGGGGCGCTTTCCTTGCATAGTGCCTCCGTTGTACAATATGCACGGCCAGAAATCATCGGACTGCTATTAGGATCGATGATGATCAGCATCATTAAGAAAGAGTTCAAACCTCGAGGGGGATCTTCTCCTCTTCTAAGATTTGTCTTCTCCTTTTTTGTAATGATCGGGGCACTTGTCTTTCTAGGTTGTCCTTTCCGTCTCATCTTGAGACTTGCAGGTGGAGATCTCAATGCGCTGGTTGCGTTGTTTGGTTTTATTTCCGGCATCATTGGTGGTTCGATCTTATTGAGCAAGGGTTTCAGCCTTGGGCGTAGTTATAAGCAATCCAAAGCAGAAGGCTCGATGATGGGAGTTGTGGCTTTTGCCCTTCTTGCGATACTGATTTTTATACCTTCTTTGTTGAAATTCAGCGAAAAAGGACCAGGGAGTCTGCATGCTCCAGTTGCATTGGCTCTAGCAGGTGGTCTTATCGTGGGAATACTGGCTCAACGCACCCGTTTCTGTATGGCAGGTGGTATTCGTGACGTGTTTCTCTTCAAGGATTCCACTCTTTTGCTTGGATCGGTCATGGTCTTTGTTGTTGCTTTGATTTTGAATCTTTTTACAGGAAACTTTGTCTTGGGATTTGCCGGGCAACCTGTAGCTCATACCGATTGGCTTTGGAACTTCTTGGGGATGGGATTGGTTGGGTATGGTTCAGTCCTATTGGGTGGTTGTCCCTTACGGCAGACCATTCTTGCAGGCGAGGGAAGCAGTGACAGCGCAATGAGTGTGCTGGGCATGCTTGTAGGGGCTGCTTTTGCTCATAATTTTGGGTTGGCTTCTTCTACTTCCGGGGCGACGTTGTATGGCAAGATCGCTGTGATCATTGGTTTTGTGATTATCTCGGCGATTGTCTTTGTTCAATTGAAAAATAAGAAATAAAAAAATTGGAGGATTCTATGGAAATAGATGCAAGAGGACTTTCGTGTCCACAGCCGGTGATAGAGACGAAAAAGGTACTCGATACCAAGGTTGCTTCCCTTCGTGTCTTGGTAGACAATATTGCAGCAAAAGAAAATGTCAGCCGCTATGCGAAATCAGCGGGATATGCTGTAGATGTTGCAGAGCAGGATGATGGTTGGTTGCTTACGCTCGAAAAAGCATGAACACCTATATAGCTACATTTTTTTCTCACTACGGAGCAATACAGTTCAGATCCCATGCTAAAAGTGTGGGGTTTTCCTGTACCTTGATGCCCGTTCCCCGATCTCTTTCCTCTTCCTGTGGAACCTGC
>Ga0172377_10001859_pt1 | contig 21525 bp, 21 predicted proteins | sample Pumphouse3metaG_FD_119749 | JGI IMG/M metagenome (GOLD analysis project Ga0172377, IMG submission 119749) | Leachate microbial communities from a municipal landfill in Southern Ontario, Canada - Pumphouse #3 metaG | ecosystem: Engineered > Solid waste > Landfill > Unclassified | place: Canada...
ATTTCAGACTACAAAACTACTACTTTTTTAGCTTTATCGAGTATTTAGAAATGAAATTTACTTCATAAACAGGGTATGATTTCTCTTTCTGTCTTGTTTTTAACAAAAGGCAACACGATAGACATTTTGTCCGCGTGTTGCCTTTCTATTGTGTAGATATCTAAATTATACGATATATTGAGAACTGATGGATTCGTTGTTTTCTACTCTGCGGATGGTTTCAGCAAAGATATCAGCTACAGAAATTTGTTTGACTTTTGTGCTTTTTTTATCATACGGAATAGAGTCAGTGAAGACCATTTCTTCCAAAACAGAATCTTCAATGCGCTGTGTAGCAGGTCCTGACATTACACAGTGAGAAGCTATGGCACGAACTGTTGTAGCTCCTTTGTCTTTCATGAGTTTAGCTGCTTTTGTAATGGAACCTGCAGTGTCAACCATATCATCTATCAGAACAACATTTTTACCACTTACATCTCCAATTACCTGCATGGCAGCTACTTCATTTGCTTTTTCTCTACTTTTATTGCAGAGTACCAACGGGCAATGTAAATATTTCGCATAAGTATTGGCGCGTTTAGAACCACCCACATCTGGTGTTGCAATACAGAGGTTCTCCAAATTGAGACTTTTAATATAGGGCAACATAATACTGGAGGCATACAAATGGTCTACAGGAACATTGAAAAAGCCCTGTTCTTGGTCGGCATGTAAATCCATCGTTATTAACCGGTCAATGCCGGCTACACTTAATAGGTCCGCTACAAGTTTGGCACCAATAGAAACGCGCGGTTTATCCTTACGATCTTGACGTGCCCAACCAAAGTAGGGGATTACTGCAATAATGTGGTGTGCTGAAGCTCTCTTGGCTGCATCAATCATGAGGAGAAGCTCCATCAGGTTATCTGAGTTTGGAAAAGTAGATTGCACCAAAAATACATCGTGTCCGCGGATAGATTCTTCATAAGATACTGAAAATTCTCCATCTGCAAAGTGCGTGATTAGAAGATTTCCCATGGGGCAACCCAAACTCTTACAAATTTTTTCTGTCAGATACTTGGACTTGGTTCCCGAAAAAACCATAAATGATGACTCGTTGCTCATTGTTAATATGCTATTTGTTTTAAAATTTATTCTGTCGCTTTTCGTAATGCTCTAAAATGGGTTATCAATTCCTTATAATCCTGGACCGAATGTAGGTCAAAACGATTCCAAATATCGTCACTCACTACAACTCCTCCAAAACCAAAATTTTTCAACTTATTAATTGTATCTACGGTAATATTACCCGCAGCCATAACTTTTCGATCAATGAGATTTTCTTCGGCAGCTTTCTCCAGTGAATCAATGGAAAAACGCTCAACATCAGGAAGCACCACATAGCTACATGCTCCCTTACGCCGTGAAACGTCATCCAGCGTGCGGCAAGTACAACTCAAACTACCCGTAAACACTTTTGGTATATTGGTTTCATCTTTACTCAGATGGATTCCTTTAAGTCCATATTCTTCCTTTAAATAGAAGTTCTGGTGGACGACGATATTTTTATGAAATTTCTCTGGAATCAGCGTCAGTAATCTTTCAGAGTATACCGGTTCGGAATTAGGCTTTTTCAAATGAAGCACTTCCAATCCTTCTTCGAAGAGCAATGTCAGTATCTGATGTTCTTCGATGAAAAAATCCGGTTTGGACAACAATATCAGTTGCATTTTATTTTTCTACTGCGTCTTGACGGTGCAAAATTAGCTAAATATAATGTTAAAAAAAAGTTTCAAGTAGTTTTTTCGTCATTTCCGCTCTTTTCTCTTTCCGGAAGCACATATTTTATGTTCTGCTCGCGGTGACAAACGTTCACTTCTACGCCATATTTTTCATTTAGATGACTAGCCAAGTGTTCTGCTGAATATACGCTACGATGCTGCCCTCCGGTACATCCAAAACAAAACATCAAGTCTGTAAAGCCTCGTTGCAAATAACGTTCTACATGCATGTCCGCCAGCTCATATACATGTTCCAGAAAACGAAGAATTTCTCCGTCATTTTCTAAAAAACGAATAACAGGTTCATCTCTTCCTGTAAGATTTTTATAAGGTTCATAACGTCCCGGGTTATGCGTACTACGACAATCAAACACATAGCCGCCACCATTTCCACTCGAATCTTGTGGAATTCCTTTCCGATAACTGAAACTATATACTCTTATTGTTAGTTTCCCTTTGTTATCATATTTTGAAAACGTTGGCTTTCCGTCAATAGGATTTGGTTTATAAACTTCAGTCTCAGTTGTTTTAAATCCGTCTTTACGATCTTTAATCTCTTCGCGTTCCTGAAATTGTGGAAGTTCTGTAATTCTTTGCAAAATGTTTTGCAGAAATGGATAAGGACAATAGCCATTGTTTAAAGCATCACGCAGATTGTCAATAGCCGGAGGAATACTGTTAATAAAATATTGTTTCTTTTCAAAATATCCTCGAAATCCATAAGCTCCCAAAACTTGTAAGAGTCGGAAAAGTACAAATAGGTGTAAGTTTGTCCGGAAAGTAGCCTCTTTAATTTCTGCATGTTGGCGATACGATTCAAGATAGGCTTCAATCAGTTCGTCTCGAAGACTTTGTGGATAGCGAGCGGAAGCCTGCCAAAGGAAAGAAACCACATCATATTCAACGGGACCCTGCCGACCACCTTGATAGTCAATGAAACACGGCTCTTCATCGTCGGAAAGGATTACATTGCGTGCTTGAAAATCACGATACATAAATGTTTGTCCGTAATCGATAGTCAAATCTTTGGCCAATAACTGAAATACGGCTTCCAGTTTCAATTCATTGAAGTCTACGTCCAGAGGTTTTAAAAAACAGTATTTGAAATAATTCAAATCAAAAAGTACACTGTTTCTGTCAAAGTCAGGTTGAGGATAACAACGATTGAAATCCAGTCCATGCCCACCACGAAGTTGAATTTCTGGTAGTTTTATAATGGTACGTCTTAATAACTCTTTTTCTTTTAGATTATACCGTCCTCCTGCATTCCTGCCGTCAGCCAAAGCCTGATAAAGAGAGGTCTGACCCAAATCACTTTGTAAATAACATTCGTAGTCTTCAGATACTTTCAGAATTTTTGGCACCGGTAAATTACGTCGACCGAACTCTGTGGTAAGGTAGATGAAAGTTTGAGTTTCTTCTGCCGATGAATCATAAACGCCAATAACGGAACGTGGTTCTACTCCTGTTGGTGCAAAAAGTCTGAAATATTGTCGATTACTTCCTCCGCTTTGAATCTCTTCAATTCTTTGAGGCTTTATGCCGGCCCACTCCTTATATAATAATGCTAATTTCTGCATACGTGTTTTTTTCGATTATTGATATTCATCAGATGAACAGCAACGAGTGCAGCTGTCTCCGTACGTAAGCGGCTTTCACCCAGACTAATCGGAGTGTAGCCTGCATCCAATGCTGCCCTTACTTCATCCACACTGAAATCACCCTCTGGACCGACCATAACGAGCGTATCTTCTTGACTGCCTTTAAGCGCATCTAAGAGGAAAGGTCTACCATCCGGATTGAGGTCCGCTTGTTCATAACAGTGGGCAATAAACTTTCGTCCTGCAAAAGGTTGCCGAATGAATTCTGAAAATTTTGTTATCCCATCTAACTGAGGAATATTTAATTTATGACTTTGTTTAACGCCTGAAAGGAGTATTCGCTCCATTCTCTCCAAATTTACTACTCTGCGTTCTGAGAAAACACAATCAAGTAATGTGAGGCGATCAAATCCAATTTCTGTAGCTTTTTCTGCCAGCCATTCTGTGCGATCAATACTTTTTGTTGGTGCAACTGCCAAATGTAGCAAACCGTTCCATGGTTGCAACTCCTGTATGCAATTAATAATTTGGAAATTACAATCCTTAGAGTCTGCTTTAATGATTGTTGCAGTATAAAGATGCCCTTTACCGTCAGTTAAAAAAATTTCATCACCAACTTTAAGGCGGAGCACGCGTAGAGCATGTTTGGCTTCATCATCCGGCAAACGGTTATTTTTTGCAGCATCGGGAGCAAAGAAAAATCTCACTTCCTTCATATTCTTCGTTTAATTTCGTCACGCAAGTGCGAAGCAAGCTCATAATCTTCATCCTTAATAGCCTTGTCTAAGGCTTCTTGAAGCATTTCTATTGTCAATGTATTTAGAGGTACGGATATCAAGCCGTTTCCCTTTGGACGAACATATTGTTTTTCCATTAAACTGCGAACAATATAAATTGAACTGCGTTGGGACAAAGCCAAAATCAAAGCTTGTATAGCTTGTATTTGAAATGTTCGGCTAACACCATTTTGCAGTAGATGTACTTCTGCCAGATAATTTCCTAATGCTACTTCGTTAATAATAACTTCTTCCACGATGACGTCAAGGGCTGCTGTCAGACTTTTGATTGTTTGCGTCCACGTAGCATGATTGGTTTCTTCCGTATCGATTACTGCCAGAACATCTTCAGCTTCCCTCTTAGTAAGAGGCATAGGTAGCTGTCTGACACCAGACTTCTCACTAAGTATCATAATAAACTCATTCGATTTTGAATCAATCTTAGAGATTACTCTAACTTTAAGTGCTATTTTATCTTCCGGTCTAATCATTCTTTTTTGCTCTGCGTACTGCAAAAATAACGTTTTTTTTTAAGCTGTAAATACTATCAGTGTACAAAAAATATTATCGCTCCTCGATTTCTTATTGTTTATCAGATACTAGGTCTTTATTTCCTAAAAGTGATTTTCTTATTTTGTTCTTCCAAAATGGTGGCAGATGAAGTTTTTACATGTAATTTCCTATTCATATATGGTTTGTTAAATGAACTGACTGACAGAATATGAGTTTAGCAAGAGATTGTACGGTTCTCCGTATCAATTTGTAAATGAGATATTTAATGCTCCAATTATATTTTCTATTTTTAAAAACAGTATTTTATAAGTCCGAACTTTAACCCGTCAAAAACATTTTACCTTCGTAGCCCTTTGATGCACTTGATACATTTTATATTTGGCTGAAATTCTATCAGAATATAGTGTCTTGATGAAATATTGCTTCTCATGTTATGTGACGCGGTGCGTTTCTTTTGTGACGCGACGCGTTTTTTTCATGACGCACTGCGTTTCTTTTGTGACGCAGTGCGTCACCAACTTTGATTGAGCATGTAAAAATTTGAAAAACACGATCGAATTATTTGGAAGCAACAAGTTTATTTTACGGTCTGTATTTTCACAAAATGGGAACTATGATAAACAACAGCCCCAGAGCCAATTTGAATTTTTCTTCCCCTAAACTTCCATTCTTTAAACCTTTCAGTTCATTTTGCTCTGGCCTGTTAACTCTAGGTAAGAGTGCAGACAAAACTATACTTATCTTTTCTGCTAATTATTATGCACTTCATCATCGGCTTTTTTATAGAATATAGATACACGTTTCCAGATTTACTCAAAAAACAGTATCTTTGCCTCAATAAATTCAAATTGCAGAAATGAAAGCCATGATATTTGCAGCAGGATTGGGAACCCGCTTGCAACAACTTACTGCCCATTGTCCTAAAGCCCTTGTAGAAGTAAACCATACTCCGCTTTTATATCTTGTGCTTGATAAATTACGCTTATCCGGATTTAACGATATCGTGATTAATGTACATCATTTTCCTGATCAGATTATTGATGCTGTGCAAGCTTATCCCTATGCTTCCGAAATGCATCTTCAGATTAGTGACGAACGAGAAGAACTACTCAATACCGGAGGTGGGCTAAAAAAAGCTTTTCCTTTATTTCTGCAAAACAAGAATAATGAACCCGTCTTAATTCATAATGTGGACATATTGAGTGATGCGGATTTGAATGCTCTTTATGGTAGTCTTCAAAATGATGACGCTCAATTGTTGGTGAGTGAACGACAAACGAGTCGTTATTTTCTTTTCAACGATGAGATGCGCTTGGTAGGATGGACTAATATTCAAACAGGAGAAACACGTTCGCCCTATCCAAATATGGATATAACAAAATGTAAAAGATTGGCATTCACAGGTATTCATGTAGTGAGGCGCTCAATTTATCAAGCAATGAAGGACTATACTGACAGTTTTGGCATTACGGATTTCTATATAAAAGAATGCATACGTTTAAAAATTAAAGGATTTATTCAACCAGATCTCCATATTCTTGATATAGGAAAACCTGATACTATCTTACAGGCTCCCCAATTTATCAAGGAGTTTTGTTAATAAAACCGTGATTTACTATGAAATTTTTTCGTTTAATTCTTCTGGGATTCTATTTGATGTTTTCTATAGCTGGTTTCTGTCAACTTAAATGGCATAACCCCCTTAAAGAAGTTGAATCGGTGATTCAAAATCAGGGTTTTACTTCGGAGATCGGCCACACATTCAATAGGTTGCCCTCACGAGCTCAACCCGTAATATCCAGTCATCTCTGGAGTCTTTCGCAAGATGCTGCCGGTTTGGCTATTTACTTTCAGACGGATGCACCGGAACTGGAAATTCGTTATGCCATCAAAGGACCGTTGTCAATGGAACATATGCCCGCAACCGGAGTATCAGGTATTGACCTCTATCAAAAAGATCGACAAGGTGGATCACTCTATTGTTTTGGTGGTTATCCATCATCGAAAGACACCATTTGTTACCATTATTTGAACCTTTCTACCAAACAGACTAAAAATTGTTATCAACTCTACCTACCTCTGTATAATTCCTTAAATTGGCTTGAAATCGGAGTACCAGAAAAATGTTTCTTTTCTTTTATTCCTGCTTCAAAAAAACCACCTATCGTAGTTTACGGCACTTCTATTGTTCAAGGGGGTTGTACTTCGCGTCCGGGAATGGCATGGACAAATATTTTACAACGTCATTTAGATTATCCTGTTGTTAATTTTGGATTTTCGAGCAATGGGCGACTGGATAAAACAATCATTACGTTTATTAACGAGTTACATCCTGCAATTGTAATCTTGGATTGTCTGCCAAATTTAACGGATTTGGGAAGCTCGGAACTTACGAACTTAATTATCACATCTATTAAGCATCTACGCGAAAGTTTTTCTGCAATGCCAATAATTTTAGTGGAGCATGCAGGTCTTAGCAATAGTTTGAGTAACGATTCTCAATTAAAACTCTGCCAGCGGATGAATAATGCTTCTTTACATGCATACAAAAAATTAAAAGCGGGTGGTGACAAATATCTTTTCTATTTATCAAACAAAGAGCTTTCTTTTACTTCAGATTGCTTTGTAGACGAAGTTCATTATAATGATTTGGGAATGACAAAATATGCAACCGCAATGGAAAAGAAACTGTCGCATATTCACTGGGAAAAACCAATGAACAAATAATGATCATTTCGTCTTTGTATAAACAATCCAAATAAACTAAACCATTCAAGCATAGATTGTAGAAACAAAATTTGACGATTTTATATCAGAAACAAAAAATAACAATGCTTGAAAAGATAAATTCAAAGCATTGTTATTTTGACTTGTTCGCTATATCTTCGTTGTGATGTTTTTTTAGAGCCCCACTAAATAAAAAGAGAAAACAGCGATTAGCCTTTTTGGGGGACAACGAAATACAAAAAATTATTCTTCGTCAATTTTTTGCATCTTTGTGGAAACGATGCGCATATCCGGTGATACCGTACTTATGGCATTATAAGAAACGTTGGTCACTTCGCCTGCATTGCTTGTAACGGTACGCTTCATACGATATTTGGCAACGAATATAAATTCTGTTGTTGGATTAGGCGCCTTAGTCACGTTTACACTACCATTTACAGTGAAAGAAACTTGTTGATTACCGTTATGCAGTTTTTGCATGAAGCTTACACTCTGATCATACATTTTATCACTAACTACAGCACCGAGGGCGTCATTGTCATTATTGGTCAATGCCTCGAAATAACGTGTAATAGCATCGTGTACAGCTGATTTGTCAGAATATGATACCGTCATTTTGTCAATATTTTCTTTCCCCATTTGAGCTTCTGATGCATATTTACCATTAGGGTGCTCGTCTATATAACGTTGATAGGAGATAGCTGAATTCTCCGTACTGGCATCAACCCAATCCAGAGAATCTATTTTTTGCTTGCACGCATTTTCATATGCACTATTTGGAAATTGGTTCATAAACTGAACAAAATCGGACTTTGAGGACGAAAGGGAAATCTCTGTCCATTTATTTTGTATAGCCTTCAATTGGTTCATCCTGTCGGTCACATCTTTGATGTATGGAGAATGAGGGTATTTTTGAAGGAAATCCTCATAATCAGCTGTTTCAGTATCGTTTTGAAGAGCTTGATAAGCCTGCTCCATACCTTCTTTTTGATTTTGATGCTGATATATTGAATATCCTCCTACAATAAGCCCCAATATGATTACAATAGCCAGAACAATCCATACCATATTATGATTCTTGTGCTCAGAAACTTTTGTTTCAGGATATTTTGAATTGGGATAAGAGCGATAAGACGTGGCGCTCTTTTTAGCTTCAGGTGTAGCCGTAGGTGCGATAACACACCCACAATTTGGGCATGTCTTGTCTTTCTTCAACAAAACTTTGCCACAATCGGGGCAGGTAATGATGTTATTTTCTATTTCTACACCGCAGAATGGACAACGCGGGGCTTGATCAGAAACTTCGTGACCACATTCGGGACATTTAATAATTGCCATATTTGTATTGATTTAAATCTTTGCAAAAATAACTTTTTTGCTTCAGTTATGAAGTGATGTAAGGACATTTTTTTAGTTTAAGAAATGTTTCAAGCTCAATTTATCTAAGATTCCACTTACAACTAAAGCCAGAATACCTCTTATTTTTTGTTTCCCAATTTTGACTGTACAGCAGTGTACGCCTTTACCCAATCCGTGTCGAGAGAAAATGGCGTAAGTTGGTTTTCGGTCGTCACGTAGGCATGAACAACTTCTTTATCTGGATCATTAAAAAGAGGATTGGAACCCGAGGCATCAATAAAAAGCAGAATGCATTTTTTCTTTTCACTCTTACTTAATGTGGTATTGATGAGAGCATCTTTGATAAAAGAGTTGATAAACAAATTCATATAGTATGCTTGATCATCTAAGAATTTAGTAGTTACCTGATGTTTGCTTTCGATGGCTTTATCGTGGATATATTGAAGTCCGGTGCATTTGAATTGTGCGATTTTGGCCAAAGTAATATTGCTTTTCGGGTTATTAACCACAGTTTTGGCTTCTTTAAGAATAGCCTTAAATATTTCCTGTGCCGAAGCCGGAGCAGAGAGTCCTATAACAAGAGAAATTAAGATAAATAATTTTTTCATATTAAATTGAATTATGAATGTTTTTGAAGTTTGATGTGATGTGAAATGCAAGATGGAAAGTCTTCCTGATAGTGAGATACCATGATTAAAGTTTTACCTTTACGTTCACAGAAAGCTTCAATAATTTGTCGACATTTTGCTCTGTTTGCATCATCAAGACCATGAAAAGGTTCGTCGAGAATCAGTAGGCGCGGATCTTTTACAAATGCCCGTACTAATAAAACCAAACGCTGTTCACCTCCGGAGAGATTCATATAATTTTGTTCTTTCAAATGCTCTATACCAAAAAGGCGCAACCAAAAATCAATTTTGGAATAATCCTCTTCCGTAAAATGTCTAAATAATCCGACCGAATCGTAAAGTCCGCTCGCAATAATATTTTTGACTGGAGCTACTTTTCGATATGTGCGATACATTTCTGGACTCATATAGCCGATGTAACGTTTAATCTCCCATATACTTTCTCCAGAACCACGTTGGCGTCCAAACAGTGTGATATCGCAAGCATATGCCTGAGGATTGTCAGCACAAACCAAACTGAGTAAGGTGGATTTTCCAGCTCCGTTTTCACCTTCAAGAGCCCATTTTTCTCCTTCGTGGACTTCCCAATGTAAGTCCTTTAGTATGGTTCGCTCACCATATCTAATAGTAACATTTCTCATAGAAAGAACTTCTGCAGGCTGTTCTCCAGAAAAAGACGGTTCAAGAACTTGATCCATTTCTTTCTGAATATCGGAAACTCCTCTAAGAGAGACTTGCGATCCACAACTGTCTGATTTCAAAAACTCCTGTCGAGTCATTTTGTTTATCTCTCCATTTCGAACAGTGACAACATGAGTAAACAAATTGAGGTCAGGCACCATGCGTGAAACGATTAGCATGATTTGTATAGGCAAATTACGGATCAATGTGTCTAAAAAATTAGATACCAGAATACGATTTCTTTCATCTAAACCAATAAATGGATTGTCTATAATTAACAAGCGTGGCCGACGAAATACGATGCGGGCAATCTGAAAACGACGAAATTCCCCACTAGAAAGCATAATAATTTTTTTGGACTTCAAGTCATCAATGTTGAGAGCTGATAAAAGTTCCTTATCAGCACCAGACTCTTGAATGAGTTGGTTTATCACATCACCGACGGTAGGTTCTTTATCGCTAAGCAATCCCTGATTCCATCTTAATTGATAAAAAGTAGGTTCCCCGTTATCGCTATATTGATCATGAAAAGTTACACAATGAATATTATCTGAAACGCGTGTTGATGTTGACGGACTGAAATCATAGGCAACAGAACCATGCTTTAAACGATAAGCGCCACGAAGAGTATCAACTAAGCAGGTTTTACCGCTGCCGTTAGGACCGTAAACAATCCATTGTTCGTCTTTATTCATTTCCAAACTAATCGGAACTTTGAATTGGAATGAGCAGTAGGGTTCCGCTTCAGTTATTCTAAATAAAGTATTTTGTTTCGTCATTTCTTATTTTTGTTTTGTCGTCGATGGATGTATTCTGACAGAATTTTTTTTTGCAAAATCACTCCAAGTACAATAAGGTGAACTTTTTTGCAAATGCTGTCGCTGCATATAGTGACAATAAGCCGCTGCGACGGCATCTGTGGCATCCAGAAAAGGTATTTCGTCATCAGAATTCAAATGAAAAATCTTTTGCAGCATGCATTCAACTTGTTTTTTACTTGCGATGCCGTTACCGGTCAAGGAAAGTTTTATTTTAGTCGGTGCATATTCATAAACCTGTACACCCGATGTTACAGCTGCAGCTATGCATACTCCCTGGGCTCGTCCCAATTTGAGCATACTCTGCACATTTTTTCCAAAGAAAGGAGATTCTATAGCCATCTCCGTGGGATGAAAAGACGCTATTAAACTAGAAACACGTTCGTAAATGCGTCCTAACTTGAGATATACATCTTTACATTTTCTAAGGTCAATTACACCCATAGCAAGAATTGAAACTGTTTTACCTTGCACCGCAATAATGCCGTACCCCAACAAGTTTGTGCCAGGGTCTATGCCCATTAAAACAGATCCATTTGTGCTGTTGACCATCTTTATGCCATTGTTTTCGCGTTGCAAAAGTACAAATATTCCTTTAATAATTGTTCTTTTTTTCATTGAAAGCAACCATTCCTACATTTAAATTGTTACCTTTGCAAGATAGAACAAACAAAATCTACAAAAACGATGAAACGATTATTGCTTTCAACAATCTTCTTGCTCACTTTGTGTATTGGATATGCAGATGAGCCAATGGCTGAAATCACGTTTGACAAGACGAGTCATAATTTCGGAACTTTTTCCGAAAAAAATCCTGTTGTTACCTGTATTTTCTCATTTAAAAACACCGGCAATGCCCCACTAATTATTAATCAGGCTATTGCTTCGTGTGGTTGCACGATACCTACATATACAGAAAAGCCTGTTCTTCCCGGTCAAAAAGGAGAAATAAAAGTAACTTATAACGGAAAAGGGTTTTACCCCGGGAAATTTAAGAAAATTATTACTGTGCGTACAAATGCAAAAACGCGCTTGGTAAGGCTGAATATAGAAGGCGAAATGACCGCCTCTGATTCTACGGGAAATAAAAAATAAGCATAACTTAGGAATTTGTTTTAGGAAACAACTATGGGAGAGAATTATGTCGTAATTATGGCTGGAGGTGTTGGTAGCAGGTTTTGGCCAATGAGTAGTGAAGAAATGCCCAAACAGTTCTTGGATATTCTGGGTTGCGGGCGCACGCTACTACAAATGACCTTCGACCGGTTTACTTCTATTTGTTCTGTGAAAAACTTTTGGGTAGTTACGTCAGAACGTTACGCCAATCTTGTTCATGAGCAATTGCCGGAAATACCAGAACAACAAATTCTCAAGGAACCTTGCCGTCGTAATACGGCGCCCTGTATTGCTTATGTCAGTTGGGCCATTAAAGCCAAAAACTCATGTGCCAATATAGTTGTCACTCCAAGTGACCACGTAATTGTAAAGGTTCCTGAATTTGTCAACTGCGTATCCTCATGTCTAAGTTTCTCGAGTGAAACAGATTCTATTGTTACGATTGGTATCAAGCCAGATCATCCGGAAACAGGCTATGGATATATTCAGGCAGATTTGAGTTATGCTTCGCCTGCAAATAAAAATATCTTTCGCGTAAATTCCTTTAAGGAAAAACCTGATTACGAATTAGCAAAACTATATATTAAGGAGAATAACTTTTTTTGGAATTCCGGTATTTTTATTTGGAATATAAATACCATTATTAATGCACTACGTGTTTATCAACCTGTCTTATCCAAACAGTTCGAGGACTTACGTCCATACTATGCTACTGATAAGGAATCGCAACTGATTAATGAGGTTTATCCGAAATGTGAAAACATTTCTATTGACTATGCCATTATGGAAAAAGCGGATGAGGTCTATGTTTATCCTGCAAATTTTGGTTGGAGTGATTTAGGCACATGGAGTTCTCTCAAGAACCATTTAAGTCAGGATATTCATGGTAATGCCTGCGTGGGACAAGATGTGCGTCTTTTCGAAACCAATGACTGCATGATCCATACGAGTCAAGAAAAGCAGGTCGTGGTACAAGGACTGAATGGTTATGTTGTTGTAGAAAAAGATGGAATTTTGCTTATTTGTAAATTGTCTGAAGAGCAGCGTATAAAACTGTTTCATTAATTGATTGATTCGATAACTTTTTTATATCACCTTTTTAAGGTCTATATTTAATATACAAATTCAAGGTCCGTTTGTTTTTTGAAGCAAACGGATTTTTTCGTTATACAATATGGAAGAAACATATTTTTGAAGTTTAATAATTCTATAGGATAAAAAATTGCACATTTTTAAGTTAAAGTCGTTTCAAAGCTGTGCACGTTTTTGAACCTATTGTGCCATTTATATTTCTTTAAATATCATTGTATCAAAAAATTGTCGAAGTTTATTTATCCTTAGTTAGAAACTTTCTATCTTTGCAAAACAAAAATTAAGGAAGAGAGTAATTAACGATTATTAAAGATATGGATAATCAAATTAAAGAGATCGCAGAACGTCTTCAAGGATTGCGAGATGTGTTGGAGCTAAGCAGCGCTGAATTTGCACAACAAGCAGGACTTGATCAACAAGAATACGAAAAAGCGGAAACAGGAGAAAATGACATCTCTGTTTCCATGTTACAAAGAATATCACGAAAATTTAGAGTTTCATTGGACGAACTGATGTTTGGATTAGAACCGCGAATGTCCAAATATTTTTTAACCAGAAGCGGGAAGGGAATTTCAATAGAACGCACAAAAGCTTATAAATATCAATCTTTGGCATCAGGCTTTAAAGGCCGGCTCGCGGATCCATTTTTAGTTACTGTAGAGCCCAGTAACGAACCAATTACATTAAATCAGCATTCTGGACAAGAATTTAATCTTGTTGTAAAAGGTTGCCTTCAAATTCGTTTAGATGAAAAAGACTTAATTTTAAATCCGGGCGATTCTCTTTATTTTAATGCCAATTTACTTCATGGAATGAAAGCACTTCATCAAGAACAGGCTCAATTCATTGCTATCATTATCTAAAAAAACTCATGCTGGAAAAATATTTATCACAAACTCATTTTACCTCTCAAGAGGATTTTATTAAAAATTTACATATTAATGTGCCCGAAAATTTTAATTTTGCTTACGATGTAGTAGACGAATGGGCACGTATAGAACCTGAACGAAAAGCTTTGCTTTGGACAAATGACCAAGACGACTATCGTCAGTTTACATTTAAGGATATCAAATATTATTCAGACCAAACAGCGTCTTATTTTCAATCTCTCGGAATTGGTAAGGGCGACATGGTGATGCTTATTCTAAAACGTCGCTATGAATTCTGGTTCTCAATTATAGCTCTCCATAAGTTAGGTGCAGTTTGCATTCCTGCCACTCATTTACTGACTAATCAAGATATTGTATATCGCTGCCAACGAGCTTCGATTAAAGCTATTATTACTGCAGGAGAAAAAGTCATAACGGACCATATTCTTAAGGCAATGCCTGAATGTCCGACTGTGAAACAAATTGTTAGCGTGGGCCCTTTAATTCCTAAAGAATTCAAGGATTTTACAAAAGGCATTGAACATGCAGCTCCTTTTAAGCGCCCTGCTTTTGTTAATACAAACGACGATTATTCCTTATTATATTTCACGAGTGGCACATCCGGAGAACCTAAAATGGTTGTTCACGATTTTACATACCCGCTTGGACATATCGTCACCGGCTCTGTTTGGCACAATCTTCACCCGGACAGCTTGCATCTTACAGTTGCTGACACAGGGTGGGGCAAAGCTGTTTGGGGGAAATTATATGGACAATGGTTTGTTGGTGCTAACGTTTTTGTTTATGACCATCATAAATTTACGTCTCCTGATATTCTGCATAAAATTGAACAGTACCACGTTACATCTCTTTGTGCCCCTCCTACAGTATTTCGTTTTCTGATTCGTGAAGATTTGTCAAAATATGATTTGTCGTCACTTCAATACTGTACAATTGCTGGAGAGGCTTTGAACCCTTCTGTATTTAATGAATTCAAACGTCTGACAGGAATTAAACTCATGGAGGGTTTTGGTCAAACTGAAACAACCTTAACAATTGCCACATTTCCATGGATGACTCCAAAACCAGGAAGTATGGGAGTTCCAAATCCACAATATGACGTTGATCTTATTGATGAAGAGGGTAGGAGTGTGGAAGCAGGAGAACAGGGACAAATAGTTATTCATACAGATAAAGGAAAACCTCTCGGATTGTTCAAAGAGTATTATCGTGACAAGAAACTTACAGATGAAGTTTGGCATGACGGTATTTACTATACAGGCGATATGGCTTGGAGAGATGAAGATGGCTATTTTTGGTTTGTCGGTCGTGCTGATGATGTAATTAAAAGTTCCGGTTACCGTATAGGCCCCTTTGAAGTAGAAAGTGCAGTAATGACGCATCCCGCAGTTGTAGAATGCGCAATTACAGGAGTACCTGATCCCATTCGCGGTCAAGTGGTTAAAGCAACCATCGTTTTATCTAAAGAGTATAAGGACAAAGCCGGAGACGAATTGGCAAAAGAAATCCAAAATTATGTAAAACAAGTCACAGCACCCTATAAGTATCCGCGCGTTGTAGAATTTGTTGATGAATTGCCAAAAACGATTAGTGGAAAAATCCGACGTGTAGCCATTCGAGAAGATCATAAATCAAAAGATTAATTGAATTCATTGCTTTTTACGTTTATCGATAAAAAGGACTAATGATAAATGTGGTTTTGGGATTACTGATGTAACCAAAACCACATTTTCTTTATTTATAATTACAAGGTAAGAACTTCATAAAGAATGGTCTGCTTGTTCTATTTGAGTTCGTCAAAATACATAAATACATCAATATGCAATTTCTAAAGCACTCTATTCTGTACAATTAGTACACAATATAACTTAAGAAAGGTGATTTGACACATTTGTATAACTTATTTTATGGGGAATTCTCGGCACTGTCAGTAAAGTTGGGGTTTAACAAATTGTTCCGATTCAATGCTCAGGACGTAAAATAAACTCGTTGCTTTCAAAGAATTGATTTGATCGTGTTTCCCCCATTTTTACATGCTCAATCAAAGTTGGTGACGCACTGCGTCACAAAAGAAACGCAGTGCGTCATGAAAAAAACGCGTCGCGTCACAAAAGAAACGCACCGCGTCACAAATTAGATGTCCTACAATTATATATAAGTTTCATAATGGTTCTGTTAAGAAATAGTTTATTCAGAACAAGTTTTTATTGACGAATAGTAAGAAACTTAACCTCAAAGATATAACTCTATTATGTTCGGCATTTTTAGGACATGTTAAACCATCAAAAAAACAAAAATCTGAGAGAAATTGTAGAAAAACCATTTTCTTTGGCTAAATTTGTGGCAAAGAAAGACATGATGTACGAGACTATAGAAGGACACGTAGATTGCGACTTGATCAACCTGAAACCGTTTTCAGATGAGCGAGGCACTTTATGCTTTGCTGAAGGAGGCATGGACATTCCTTTTGAAATCAAAAGGATATTCTGGATTTATGGCGTTCCTGCAGAAGCGGAACGAGGTGGTCATGCTCATTGGAAATGTTCCGAGGCCATTTTTCCAGTATCTGGAGCTTTTGATATTTATGTTGACGATGGCACATACCACCATGTGTTTTCGCTTTCATCTCCAAATTGTGGTATCGTTGTCAAGGCAGGTGTTTGGTGCGTACTTCGAAATTTCAAACCAGGCACTGTATGTGTTGTTGCAGCCTCCATGGAATATGATAAAAATGGATATATTAGTGATTATCAGACGTATTTAAAACAAGTAAGATGCAAATTGTAAAATACGACGATAAATATAAACAGGAATGGAATGAATTGATTCTGAATTCGAAAAACGGAACATTTCTTTTATTACGCGACTATATGGATTATCATCGTAGTCGATATCGGGATTGTTCTCTTCTTTTTCTGGAAAAAGGGAAGCTACAAGGTTGTTTGCCGGCTAACTTTACTGATAATACTGTATATTCACACGGGGGACTAACTTATGGTGGATTGATTGCACATCCGGAAGTTAATTATATTCAAGTTGAAGAAATGCTTGATACTGCTTTGGAATATTATAAAGATACCTTTTTAACTAGAAAATTTATCTATAAGCCTATTCCTTACATTTATCATACATATCCGGCACAAGAGGATTTATATTGGTTATTTCGGAAAAATGCCCATACGGTGGCACGTGCGATTTCCTCTACAATAGATTTACAAAAACCGTTAGAACTTTCTACACTTAGAAAGCGTCATGCGACTAGAGCTCAAAATAACGGAATTACAGTACGTGAATCAAAAGATGCAAATGACTGGAATGCTTTTTGGATTATTCTATCGACGGTATTGCTAAAGTATCATGATTGTAAGCCGGTACATTCCATCGATGAAATCAAATTATTAAAATCTCATTTTCCAGATAATATTAAACTTATCACGGCTTTATATGATCGTAAGATTGTTGCAGGTTGTGTGACATATCTTACAAAGGAAGTCATACATGTCCAATACATTGCATCAAATGACATAGGGCGCGATTTGGGAGCTCTCGATTTACTATTCCAAACAATGATCAAAGCCAGCGAATGCAAGTCATATCACTATTTGGATTTTGGAATTTCGACGGAACATGAAGGCACCTACCTTAACAATGGACTTCTTTTTCAGAAAGAAGGATTTGGTGGAAGGGCCATATGTTATGATCAGTATGAAATAGATTTGTAAGTAATGAAAATCAAATATTTGGATTTGCAAAAAATAACGCAGACTTTTGAGCCTGATTTAAGTCGCACAATTAAACATGTGATTGATGTTGGATGGTTTCTATATGGTTCAGAGACACATGCTTTTGAACGTGAATTTGCAGATTTTTGTGGTACTTCTTATTGTTTGGGTACGGCCAATGGGTTAGACGCTCTTACTCTTATATTGAAATCATATAAAGATCTATTAGGTTGGAAGGCCGACGATGAGGTTATTGTTCCTGCTTTTACTTTTATTGCTTCTATTGAAGCCATTAACAGGGCTGGTTTGCGCCCTGTACTTTGCGATGTCAGGACAGACGATTTTCTAATTGATGAAACACTTATAGAACCATTGATAAATTCACATACTAAGGCAATTTTGCCTGTACATCTTTATGGGAAAGTTTGTCGAATGAGTACAATCCGTCTGTTGGCTCAACAATATGGTTTGAAAGTAATTGAAGATGCAGCGCAAGCTCATGGAGCAATCGCAGAGGATGGAAAGCGTGCAGGTGCATGCGGCGATGCAGCCGGTTTCAGTTTTTACCCAGGAAAAAATTTGGGCGCCTTGGGTGATGGTGGAGCTATTGTCACAAACGACAAAGCTGTGATAGACTATGCCAATGAGTTGGCCAATTATGGCATGAGTCGTAAATATGTACATGAAGAGAAAGGCATCAATAGTCGTCTTGATGAAATTCAGGCGGCCGTACTTCGCATAAAATTGAAACGTCTGGATTATGATAATAAATGTCGTCAAAAAATGGCGTACAGATATTTTACGGAGATCAGAAATAAAAAGCTAGAACTCCCTTATAATGGAGGAGTTAAATGGGATGAAAGTGTGTATCATATTTTCCCGATTCTTTGTTCCAAGCGCGATACTCTGCGTAGCTATCTTAAAGAAAAAGATATAGAGACATTAATACATTATCCTATCCCTCCGCATTTGCAAAAGGCATATCAAGAATTTAATAATCTTTCATTCCCCGTTGCTGAGCATATTTGCAGGAATCAGGTCAGTATTCCGCTCAACCAATCGTTAAGCGAAGAAGAAATAAATTATATAATCACTACATTAAATGATTTTGTATGTTAACGCTGGATATTTTAATATGCACCATGAATACCCGCATTGTAAGAATGACGGATCTGTTGATGCCACAGCAGGAAAACGTACACTATGTGGTTTCATTTCAATACACAAAAGATGATTATTTGAAACTCATACCAGAGAATTTAATCAATCGTTCTGATGTTACATTTGTAAAACTGCGAGGGGAGGGCCTCTCTGCAAATCGTAATAACGCTCTGAAATATGCGCAGTCTGACCTTGTTTATTTAATTGACGACGATATTCGATTTCTTCCTTCCACTGTGAATACTATTTTGGAAGCTTTTGAAAACAATACAGATATTGATATTGCCCTCTTTAAAACAAAGACTTATATGGGCCGTGATTTGCGCCAATATGATGATGTTCAGCGCGATTATAAGACATTTAAGGATTTACTTCCCGTACTAACAATTGAAATGGTATCTCGTCGCAAAAAAGTACAAGGCGTATTGTCCTTTGATTCTCGTTTTGGATTAGGTTCTCATTATCTGTCTTGCTACGAAGAGCAAATTTGGTTAGAAAACGCTCGTCGCAAAGGATTCACCATTCGTTATTTCCCTAAGGAAATTATACAAACGTCAGCAATTTTTCTATCTCGCCTGATATTTGTTGATACTAAAGTACAACGCTCTTTCGGCGCCCTTTTATATTATGTTTATGGTATGCTTGCCTATGAAAAGGCCTTTCAGTTTGCTTTTGCTTCATTTCACAAAAAGATGGCCCATTTTCTGCCCCTTTTTAATCATATGCTGCAAGGAATTATTTATATCAAAAATACATCTCCAAAACATAAGAAATGACTCTTGAAGTTCTGATTTGCACGTTTGATGAAAGAGTGAAACAAGTTTCACGTGTTTTCTTACCTAAAATGGAGAACGTGAGTTATTTGGTCTCTTTTCAGTATTCTGACGACAAAATGTTGGAACTTTTAAAAGATTGTAATTTTAATAGAGATGATGTTCGAGTTGTTTCTTTAAGAGGTCGTGGTTTGGCTGCAAATCGAAACAATGCCCTTAAAAATGCAGGTGGCGACATCATACTTATTGCCGACGATGATGTGAGGTATATTCCCCATTATTTTCATTGTATTCTGAAGCATTTTCAAACTGATTTTAATTTGGATATTGCTTGTTTTCAGGCTGAAAATTTTGACGGTAAACCGTTGCGCAACTATCCCCTTTATTCTTTTTCTTATGATGAATCTCCTCATGGTGCTCATTTTATTTTATCTGTTGGACTGGCAATGCGCCGAACAGATAAATTACCCAAATTCGACGAACGTTTTGGGATCGGTGCTCCTTATTTGGGAGCCGGAGAAGAAGAAGTTTTTCTTTTAGATGCTTGGCACAGGGGACTTGTAGTAAGATATTTTCCTGAAGTTATTGTCAAAACAGATGAACACACTACTGGTTCTACTTTTTTTGAAAATCCTGCTGTACAACGTTCAAAAGGCGCCGTTCTTTGTTTAATACACGGCCCTACGAAAGCTTTTCTGAGATGCTTTAAATTTGCAATATTACGTTACCATGGGTCCCATTTTTTTAAAATACTCATAGAAATGACACGTGGAATTTTATATGTCAAATGAAAAAAGCCGTTTCAATTATTATTCCGTATTATAATCGTGCTGATTATTTTGCCAGGACATTGCAATCTATAGTCCAGCAAACTTACCGTCCATTGGAAATTCTTTTAGTGGACAACGTATCTACGGATTCTTCTGTAGAAATAGCAAAAAAATTTCGTAAACAATATCAAGAAGAAGATTTTAATGTAAGACTCCTTACCTGCGATAAACGAGGTGCAGCTGCAGCTCGTAACAAAGGACTCTATGAAGCTCATGGAGATTATACTTATTTCTTTGATTCTGACGATGAAATGTCTGATACATTTATATCTCAAGCTATTGCAACTGCAGAATCAGGACATTTTGATGTGGTCTTTGCTGTAACTAAAATGATTATGGCGGACGGTCGACAGATTGTGCGCAAATATGTATATTCAAAAAATCTGCATGATCAAATTCTAACTGGCATGCTTTCTACGCAAACCATGTTTTTTAGAACAGATTTTGTCAAACATATTGGTGGATGGGCCGAAAATTTATTGTATTGGAACGATTGGGAACTTGGAATTCGAGTCCTTTCAGCTTGTCCCAAAACGGTCTGGTTAAAAAAGCACATTTACCATTCTATATTTCAGCATGCGGAGAGCATTACAGGTCTTAGCTTTTCTGATTCGTTCTTAAAAATCATGGACGCTTTCCGACAAGCAGAAATAGATATCAGTAAAGCTCCGCTTAAGGAAAAAAAAGGAAGTTTCAGAGCTCTTAGAATGCGAGAAAGCATAATTGCAGCTCATTTATTTCGCGAAGGCCATCCAGAACAATCTCGAAAATGCTTACAACAAGCAGAAAATATATCCGTCTCTATATCCATTCGTTTCTTAGCTCATTTCTTGTATTTATTTACTCGCTTGGGAGGAAGGGGAGGATGGCGCATTGCTCATTTTTTTTGCTGAAACAATTTGTGCTACTTTTTTATTTCACCTATACAATACTCCGTTAAATAATTGATTAATATTCTCAGCTATAATGAGTTATATTAACAAGAGTTAGCATAAAAGAATTGGTCAAGTGGCTGATTGTTAGTAACTTTAAGTTCTTGACACTTAGCTACAATGAACATATCAGATGCACTCGACC
>Ga0172377_10001860_pt1 | contig 21525 bp, 24 predicted proteins | sample Pumphouse3metaG_FD_119749 | JGI IMG/M metagenome (GOLD analysis project Ga0172377, IMG submission 119749) | Leachate microbial communities from a municipal landfill in Southern Ontario, Canada - Pumphouse #3 metaG | ecosystem: Engineered > Solid waste > Landfill > Unclassified | place: Canada...
AATCACATGATACGCCAGTTGCAAGACAATTCCTACCGCAAGGCCAAAAAGCATTTCACCTAATATGGCTACCGTTAAACTCAATGCATCCGTAGGAATATTTAAAGGAGGAAGTGCCCCGAAAAAAAAGACGGTAAAGAAAAAAGACATCGCCGCTTTTACCGATATAGGTATATTCGCATGCGAAAAGATCGGAACGGCCATGAACAAGGCCGTAAAGCGTGTAAACAGCAAGATAAACGCTATCGTTCGTCCCTCGCTGAAAATTTCGGCCCATTCCATCATTACATCAATTCTAAGCGACCGTTTTGCATACGATACACATGAGTGCAACGTGAAGCTAATGCCTCGTCGTGCGTTACCAAAACCATACCGGCATTATGTTCTTTTATATAATCTTCAAATATCTCCATAACTTCCAGCGCGGTTGCGTGATCGAGATTTCCGGTCGGCTCATCCGCAAAAATCAGACGCGGTTTTTTAGACATTACCCGTGCTATCGATACACGTTGCTGTTGACCGCCGGAGAGCTCGGTTACTTTTTGGTTGATCACATGGTCGATCCCCAATCGTTTCAATAAAAACGGATCAATCACTTCACCGGAAAGAAGCGCGGCAACTTCAAGATTTTCATAGGCGCTGAACCCTTTAAAAAGATAATGGCTTTGATAAATCATCCCCAAATCATTACGGCGAAGCTTTACCAACGATTTATCATCAAGTTGATAGATATCTTCGCCAAACAGTTCTACGTTCCCTTTCAGAGGGTATAACAATGACGAGAGAATGTGCATCAATGTTGATTTTCCGCTTCCGCTGACGCCGACAATGGCAATCGATTCTCCCGCATTAAGATCCAGCGAAATATCTTCAAATAAGGGATAATCAAAGGCATGCGATAATGAGGTAGCTTTTAAAAGTGTCATAGGGAAATTATAAAGGAAATTAGATTAATAAAGAGGAAAAAAAGAGGTTTCCCGCCAAAGCGGGAGGGAATCGTGAAATTCTGGGGCTTACGCCATTTGTGCAGCGACTTCGGCAGCGAAATCGTTGACTTGTTTTTCGATACCTTCACCCACTTCGTACTTGACGAACTCTACGAGTTCAGCCGTTCCGCCGTGTTTTGCCGCCTCTTTTGTGATCGCTTCCGCAACCGTCATAGAGTCATCCATAACGTAGTTTTGATCCAAAAGTGCAAGCTCTTTATCCAAAGTTGTATTGTCCGCTACAAAACGAGCCAATTTACCAGGGATGATGTTTGCCCAGATTTTTTCCGGTTTGCCTTCTGCAGCCAATTCCGCTTTAATCGCTTCTTCTGCTGCAGCCATAACAGCCGGAGTCAATTGTGACGCAGAGATGTATTGAGGAACGTTTTTCAACGGTTTTTTCAAACGCGCCAACTCTTCGTTCTCGGTTTTAATCGCTTCGATACGACCGATAGTTTCCGCTTCTACAAACGCAGGATCGAAATCTTTTGACGTAAGAGTTGTCGGTTTCATTGCCGCAGCGTGCATTGCAACGTTTTTAAGCATTCCAGCCATAGCTTCGGCTACTTTTGCATCCGAACATTTTGCCGCAACCAGAACACCTACACGACCGTTTGAGTGAACGTAACCGTTTACGCATCCGTTTTCACCCGCATTGAGGGTTACAAAACGGCGAGCTAAGATTTTTTCACCGATACGTGCGACTTGAGCTGTAAAATACTCAGAGAACGTACCTGTTTCGTATGATGTTTCGTTGAGTTCTTCAACCGTGCTTACACCCGTACTGAATACGTGTGCCGCAGTGTTTCCGACCAAAGCGATGAATCCGTCGTTTTTTGCAACGAAATCGGTTTCTGAATTGATCTCTACCAAAGATGCAGAAGTGAAAGTATCGGATACTTTAAGACCCAAAAGTCCTTCAGCCGCTACGCGATCCGCTTTTTTAGCGCTTTGCGCCATACCGCGGTCACGTAACCAATCTTTCGCTTTTTCCATGTCACCATCACACTCAGTGAGGGCTTTTTTACAATCCATCATAGGCGCATCTGTCGCCGTACGAAGGTCTTTTACCATTGCTGCTGTGATTTCTGCCATGATTACGCTTCCTCTGCTACAACTTCTTCAGCAGCCGCTTCAACCGCCGGCGCTTCAGGTGCAACTTCTTCTTCTGCTACCGCTTCGTCGTTTCCGCCGTTGCGAAGTGCTTTACCTTCATTGATCGCTTCCGCCATTTCTTTACAGAAAAGTTGGATAGAACGGATCGCATCGTCATTTCCAGGGATCGGAATATCGATAACGTCAGGATCACAGTTAGTATCAAGCGGAGCAACAACTTGGATTCCAAGGTTACGCGCTTCTTGAACCGCGATGTGTTCTTTTACCGCATCGATAACGAACATCATGTCCGGCAAAGTTTTCATGTTACGGATACCGCCGAGGTATGCAATCAATTTTTCTTTTTGACGGTCCATCATCAACGCTTCTTTTTTAGTCAAAAGGTTGATTTGTCCGTTTGCTTGCATCTCTTCGATGATGTCGAGTTTGCGGATTGATTTTTGGATTGTCGGGAAGTTTGTCAACATTCCACCCAACCATCGGTTGTCAACGTATGGCATACCGCATGCAACAGCCGCATCGCGGATTGCAACGCGTGCTTGTTTCTTCGTTCCTACGAAAAGAACGGTTTTACCTTCAGCCGCAGCATCAACGACTTGTTGATACGCATTGCGGAAATAACGCAATGTTTTTTGAAGGTCGATAATATAGATGTTTTTACGAACACCGAAAATGTATTTTTTCATTTTCGGATTCCAACGACGTGTTTGGTGACCGAAATGCACACCGCATTCGAGAAGGTCTTTCATTGTGACCATAAGGGACTCCTGTATCAGAGAAATAGTTGTGTTCTTCGTTAGCTTGGGCGAGTGCAGACAGAGCCGATGATTCATCGGATGCACGAGAACGGCACAGACGCTTGCGATTTTTTTCCGTATTTATAGAGAAAATCGGGCGGATTATACTGAAATGGCTCTTAAATTTAGCTGTATTTAATATTGGCATTCATGTCACGTTTTTATCACACACTTTTTCCCCTATTCAAATTACTTTTATATAATTTTTGTTAATATCAGTTCCAGCAATGCACTGGCATTTACCGCAGAAGGAGAAATGATGAAAAAACGGATTATAGGTTCAGTAATCGCTGCATCGATCATCACCACCGGCGCCGTAGCCGATGATACGTTGATGCAACGATTCGAAAAAATGGAAAAAGAGATGGCGGCACTGAAGGCTGAACTCAACGCAATCAAAGCGGAAAACAGCAAACTTGCCACACAGCTTTCCACTCCGAAATCAGGTGATTCTTCCGCACCGGTCGCTTCCGCATCTAAAATCAACGAAACGTTGGAAGATCTCCAAGATCAAATTTCCAGTATCAACAAAAAAACCAACGGCAACGCTTTGAAATGGGATGTCGATTTCCGCACCAGTGTAGACAATCTCAACTACAAAATGGCGGACGGTTCTACTCAGAAAAACGATGCGGTCTTCAGCAACCGATTATGGCTCAATATGAGTTATGCCGCAACGAAAAATTTGAGTTTCGTCGGACAACTCGCCTATAATAAAATCTTCGGACAACGTTCTCTCACAGACCCGGCCACTGCCGGAATGGAAGGATTTGACTGGATCAGCGGCGAATCGGCATACGATGATACCCTGCGTGTCCGTTCCGCTTACTTTTTTTACACCGACGACGAACTGGCAGGTCTTAATATCCCGTGGACTTTCAGTATCGGCCGCCGTCCTTCGACCGAAGGCCATCTGATCAATTTTCGCGATGACGTCAAAGCCTCTTCGCCGTTGGCGCACACGGTCAATGTCGAATTCGACGGTGCCAGTGCGAAATTCGGAACTGAAGAGCTGACCGGATTGAACGGTTCTTATTTCAAACTCTGTGCCGGACGCGGGATGAGCGATGCCGAACCGCGATTCAGCTCTGCTCCTTACAGTAGCCAAGCCACCGATACCAATAACATTGATATGTTCGGAATCATTCTTGTCCCGTATGACGATAAACAATACAGCTTCGGTATGCAATACACTTATGCTTACAATCTTATCGACACGGCTACACCTAGCCTTTCTTCAGGTTTTGAAACAGTAGGAGGTCTTCATACGGCTACCGCGTTTGCAATGGTCAACGGAATCGGTGACGGATGGAGCGAATTTTTGGATGATTCAATGGTTTTTGTCAGCGGCGCAATGAGTAAAACAAATCCTTACAGCGATGGACAGGGAATGCTCGGTTCAATGGACAGCAAAACAGGATATAGCTATTGGATCGGGACGCAGTTTCCATCTTTGATCAGCGATGAAGGACGATGGGGAGTCGAATACAACCACGGCACCAAATACTGGCGTCCGATTACATATGGAGAAGATACGATGATCGGTTCCAAACTGGCCGCTCGCGGAGATGCATATGAAATCTATTTTACCGAGCCGCTGGTCGATGATATTTTAACCTTCCAGCTTCGCTATACCTATATCGACTATAAATACAGTGGAAGCAACGGCTTTTTCGGAAGTTCAACCGGTACTCCAATGAGTATGGAAGAAGCGGTTAATGCAGGTTATGGAGACAGTATCGTAGACAAAGCCCAAGATATCCGCGCATATATCCGCTATAAATTCTAAACAAAATCTCGCTTTTCGCGAGATTTACCCTACCAGCTTTGCCAGTTCTTCTTTTACTTTTGCCACATGATCTTTCACTTTTACATTTGTCCATGCCGCGCGTACAATCCCTTTTGCATCGATGATATAGGTTGATCGGACGATACCCATATACTCTTTACCGTAGTTTTTCTTCATCGCCCATACGCCGTACTCTTGCATCATTTGCGTCGTCGGATCGCTTAGCAGCGTAATGCCGAGATTTTGTTTGGCAATGAAATTACGGTGCGATTTAGTACTGTCTGCACTCACGCCGAGGATAATCGCCCCCATATCGTCATACGCATCCATCGATGCGCTGAATTCGCACGCTTCGGTTGTACACCCCGGCGTCGAGTCTTTCGGATAAAAATAAAGGACGATCCATTTGCCGCGTAAATCGCGCGAGCAAATTTCTACGTCGTCTTGGTTACTCAAACAAAAATCTGGGGCTGTGCTTCCTACTTCTAACATTGATTAATTCCTTTTTTTGATTTTATGTACTTTTCTTTGTAGTAAGAAAAGTACCAAAAGAACATACCATGATCCAAGAACGCTACGTTCCTCTCGGCACTACTGCCTTCGAAACGGCTCTTTGTGTTGGGTCATGGACATTTTATAGAATGACTATGGACTTAATTTCCGTCATCTCTTCGATAGCAAACCGGGGACCTTCGCGCCCGACACCGCTGAACTTGACACCGCCGTAAGGCTGAATGTCAAAACGCAACGTCGGCATATCGTTGATTACGACTCCGCCGCAGTCGAGTTCATCGATCGCTTTGGTCGTATGAGCAAGATTATTGGTAAAAACCGAAAACTGCAACCCATACGGCGAATTATTCATCCGCTCTATTGCATCATCGATTCCATCGACCCGGACCAGACTCACAATCGGGGCAAACACCTCCTCGCAAACGATTTTCATCGACTCGGTGACATCTGCCATGACACACGGATAAAAAATGCGTCCGTCCCGTCGCGGCGGAGTCAAAGCTCTTGCCCCTTCGTTTATAGCACTCTCTACCCAGTTCATTGCGCGTTCAGCCGCCTCGTCATTGATAAGCGGTCCCAAGAAAGTCGCCTCCTCGTACGGAGAACCGACGACGAGTTTGGAGGTGGCTTCTCCCATTTTACGGGCAAATTCATCGTATACCGCAGCATCGACATAAATACGTTGTAAGGAGATACATACCTGTCCAGAGTTTACAAACGCACCGACAGCACACCGCGATGCGGCATACTCCAGATCGGCACTCGTATCGATAAAGGTGGCCGCATTTCCGCCGAGTTCCAAACTTACTTTCTTGATTCCGGCGCTGCGGGTTATGATATTCCCGACCCCTACCGATCCGGTAAAACTGACTACTCGGGGGATATCACTGCCGACCAAGGCACTCCCGACATCCGCATCTCCGTACACGACGCTGAGCGCATCCGGAACCGCAAAAGGACTTTCGATAAACAATTTTGCCAACTTGTATGCGCTAAGCGGTGCTTCCGGTGTCGGTTTCAAGACAACGGCATTGCCTGAGACTAAAGCAGGAGCCAATTTATGGGCTACGAGATTCAGCGGGAAATTAAACGGAGTGATCGCCACTACCACCCCTGCGGGTTCTCGCCGCCAATGCGCCAATGCCTGACGTCCGCTTGGCATCGCATCGGTATTGATGCTCTCTCCGTGCATCGTACGCATGGTTTCCGCCGATAATATAATAGTTTCGATACAGCGGTCCACTTCACTCCGTGCAAAGGTAATCGGTTTTCCGACCTCGTCACATACAGTTTGGGCGAAGCTTTCGCGTTCCTCTTTCAGCTTTTGCGCCACATCCAACAACCAACGGCACCGCTGATGCAGCGGAATCCGCTTCGCCGCTTTAGCCGCCTTTTGCGCTAATATAAGAGCATTGCGCGCATCTTCCGCATCGCATTGAGCCGCACGCGAAACCACTCTGCCGTCATACGGGCTGAATCGTTCTACGTACTGCGATTTACGGATCTCAGCCGAACCCATCCATACATTTGCATCCATCCCGATCTCTCCGCTCAAAAATATGTTTCAATTATACAAATCACCACCTAAAATCAGAGAGAACGGTTCCTTTTAAGGTAATTCTTTTTAAGAACTTCTTAGAATGTGTCCCATATTACACAGAGGAAATGCTTATGAATTTGACGATTACAGACGGAGTCCTAGGTGTCAGACCTCCGGTGACAAAGCCTCATCCCGGCTTCTTTTTCCAAGTAGGAGAAGAACGTTTTCGCAAACTGGTCGACGACCACTATGAGATGATTCGCAACAGCGATATCGCCTTTTTATTCCCCGTCAATGACGAAGAAGATTTTGCAGCGGCAAAAAAACATGCCGCCGATTTTTTTATCCAAATTTGCGGAGGCCCGGATTACTTCGCCCAAACACGCGGAGAGCCCCGCATGGTAGGTCGTCATGCTCCGTTTCGAATCGACGAACCGGCACGCCGCCGATGGCTCGAATTTTATAGTGTACTGCTCCCTAAACTCGAAGACGAAGGGATCAATCCCGAATATATCCAATCATTTTGGGATTACATCGACGTTTTCTCAATCTGGATGATCAATACTCCATCGCATTAATTTTATACGCGGACGGAAATGGATTCCGTCCGGCTACGCTAACGCTTTGTTTCCCTCGGCGAGATGCCCACGCGCAGTAAACCGCGCTTTAGCAAACTTCTTAATAAACATTAAACCCCTTTCACGCTAAAATCACCCAATTTTTCTTTTGGAGAACTCCCCCATGAACGAAGCCAAATTTATTTGGATGAACGGTAAACTTGTACCATGGAACGACGCGAAAATTCACGTCCTTGCCCACACGCTGCACTACGGAAACGGCGCTATCGAAGGGACGAAAGCGTATAAAACCCCGAAAGGGTACGCAATTTTTCGTTTGAACGACCACACTAAACGTCTTCTCGAATCTGCCAAAATGACCCTATTGAACGTTCCCTATACGGTTGAAGAGCTCAACGCTGCGCAAATCGAACTTTTGCGTGCCAACGAATTTACCGGAGAAAACGTCTATCTCCGTCCGATCGTTTACCTCGGTTACGGCGTCATGGGGGTTTACCACAAACAAGCTCCCGTCGAAACCGCTATCGCCGCATGGGAATGGGGCGCTTATCTCGGGGAAGAAGGTCTTCGCAAAGGGATTCGTTTGAAAATCTCCTCTTTCAGCCGCCCGAACAATAAATCCAATATGGGTAAAGCCAAAGCGGTTGCAAACTATCTGAATTCGCAAATGGCCAAATACGAAGCGGTAGAGGCGGGATACGACGAAGCGTTGCTCTTGGATGACGAAGGATATGTCGCCGAAGCAAGCGGCGCCTCATTTTTTATGATAAAAGACGGGGAATTGATTACCCCTCCAAATGATAATTCTCTCGCTTCTATTACCCAAAAAACCGTTATCGAAATGGCGGAAAACATGGGGATCACCGTTGTACGACGCCGTATCAGCCGCGAAGAGATCTATATCGCGGATGAAGCGTTTCTCACCGGAACCGCTGCCGAACTGACTCCGGTACGCGAAGTCGATGCACGCGTGTTGGGTGCCGGATCGCGCGGAACGATCACTGAAAAGCTCCAAAGCGGTTATTTTGACATTGTCTACGGACGTAATCCCGATTACGACCATTATCTGACATATATCAACTAAAGACGCGCAGGGTATACCTGCCGCGAAATACTAAACATCGGGAAAATACTATTTCGACGTTTATTTGAATCAAAAAAAGGACTTACCTATGGCAAGTGATATGAACGACTACTTTAACAAGAAAAAAAATGAGAGCCAAAAAGGGGGAGGATTTCAACCCCCGAAACCGCCTAAATTTGATTTTAATATGAACAGCCAAAAAGCGGGGTTGTTATGGATTATCGGCGGAATTGTTTTACTTTTTGTTTTGGCCAAACCGTTCATCATCATCACCGAAGGGGAACGGGGAATTTTATCCACCAACGGAAAATACGAAGAACGTTCCCTACTACCGGGACTTCACTTCCTCATCCCTTTTATTCAAAAGGTCTATTTGGTCGATACTAAAGTGCGAATTATCAACTACGCCGATAAAATCGACCGTGCATCGACGGCAGGTGACGGTATCGTTCTCAAACCGGCGATTACCGTTTTGGACAAACGAGGGCTTCCCGTCTCCATCGAACTGACCGTTCAATATCGTCTTAATCCGCAATTGGCGGCGCAAACGATTTCAAATTGGGGATTTAGCTGGGAAGATAAAATCATCGATCCGGTAGCCCGTGATATCGTCCGAAATGTCGTCGGTCAATACGAAGCGGAAAATCTGCCGATTATGCGTAATGCGATCGCACAAAAAATCGAAGTCGGTATCCGCAATACCGTTGAGGGGCAAAAAAATGCTCCTGCCCAGCTTGAATCGATCCAGCTTCGTGAGATCGGTCTTCCTCAAAAAGTAAAAGACCAAATCGAACGCGTACAAGTAGCGAAACAAGAGGTAGAGCGTGCCCAACAAGATGTCGAACGGGCGAAACAAGAAGCATTCAAAAAAGAGACGGAAGCACAAGGTACGGCAAATGCTATTACAATCCAGGCACAGGCACAGGCCAAAGCGAATCGTTTGATTGCCGACTCACTCACACCGGGCTTGCTCAAACTTGAACAAATTCAAGTTCAAGGAAAATTCAACGAAGCCCTCAAAGAAAATAAAGATGCCAAAATCTTTTTGACTCCCGGAGGTTCGACTCCTAACATCTGGGTCGATATGAAAACCGAGAGCACCCAAAAGGTGAGTTCGGTCAAATAACCCTCCCTTTCGGGAGTGCTTATCCCGGTTCCATCCGTGGGATCGACATAAACACTTGCTAAAGGCATACCATGAATCTCGATCTTATTGATTGGCAAAAATCGGAGCTTCTTCCCGTCATCGTTCAAGACTCCTCCTCACTGGAAGTGCTCATGATGGCCTACATGAACCGTGAAGCACTGGAACTCTCTTTGTCCACACGAATCGCACACTATTATTCCCGATCCAAAAAACGGCTCTGGAAAAAGGGGGAATCCAGCGGTCACTTGCAGCACATCGAACGTTTTTTACTTGACTGCGATAACGATACCCTCCTCATCATAGTGCGCCAAGAAGGTGTTGCCTGTCACACCGGACGTAAATCGTGTTTTTTTACCGACATCGTCTCCGATGAAACCATCAGCGATCCGCAAATCGATACCACAGCGGCATATGGAATCATCGATGAACTTTATCACACGATCCTTTCACGCAAAAATGCCGATCCTTCCACCTCATGGACCGCCAAACTCCTCTCCAAAGGGGACAACGCTATTTTGAAAAAAGTGGTGGAAGAGGCCGGAGAATTTGCGTTTGCGGTCAAAGACGATAATGAAAATGAAATTATTTACGAATGTGCCGATTTAGTGTATCACGTATTGGTCGCCCTCGGACACAAAGGGATATCGCCGGATCGAATTAAACAAGAACTCGCCCGTCGTGTCGGTACCAGCGGAATTGCAGAGAAAAACTCAAGGCCTTCATGAAAGCACAAATCATCGATTTTATCCACCATCTCCTGATCTACGATTACCTCCTGTTCGGGGGTATTTTTATCCTTTTTATCCTATTACTGACACTCGCGATCGCATTCCGTAAGAAAATGGGATTAGCCATATTCCTAGTTTTAGTCGCTTTTGGGGTATTGACTGCGGGACCGGTGGGCGGATATATCGCATTGCATCATTATCTCTTCAAACACACCATCATCATACACGAGGTTAAAGCCCTGGAGTTCACAGAGGCCCTTTTAATCAAAGGGGATATCAACAACACCTCCAAACGCCCTTTTAAAGAGTGTACGCTGCACGCTGGCGTTTATAAAGTCACACACAACAAATACATCGATCCGCTTTATCCGTATCTTCCGTTCAAAAAAAGTTCCCTAAAACTTCAGGTCCGAATCGACCCGGGAAAATCGGTACCGTTTAAACTTTTTGTCGAACCGTTCCGATATACTAAAGACTATAATCTAACTCTAAAAGGAGAGTGCCGATGAGTACTTATTTGACTATATGGCATTACTCTGCCCTTTTAATCGGTTTACTCGTTTTTTTGATCACCGTCTTGTTAGCATTCAACGAGCAGCGCTCTTCGATACGAAATTCGATTATTTTTTCCTCGCTGCTTGTCAACCTCATGGTCGGTTTTATCGTAATGATGGCATTGGATAAATATACGAAGATAGCAAAAGTCTACAATCTGGACAATCATCGTCTGCTTCAAACCGAACAGATCGTATTTACCGGCGTCGTCAAAAACGAAGGAAGCTACACTATCGGAAAAGTCGAACTGGAGATTAAACTGGTTAATCGCGGACATGTCAGCGGCAATGTCAAAGGGGGTAACTTTTTTAAAGCGAGCGGCTTTGCGGATATGTTCGGAAATGCATCTAAAGATTATCAGCCTCAAACCCTCATCGAAACACCGATATTAGCCGAAAATCTTAAACCCGGAGAATCACGCCGATTTCGCGTCGTTTTTGATTATCCGCCTTATTTTAAAGGGGTTACGCAGTTTACCCGTATCTTCGCCCACTGATAGGCTAATACTTTAATCCCACTTCCTTAAGCGCTTCATTAATGGCGCGGAACTGCCCGTTTTTTTCCCTGCACCATTGCGGTGCGATCAACGTCTCATCGTCAATGCCCGCACTGATGCGTTGGACACTGACATGGGGCGGTTTTGCTAAAAGGGCTTCTTTGAGAACTTCCAAATAAAGATCCTGCGTTATCGGCTCAAATTCACCGCGTGCGTATTCGTTTGCTAGCGCCGTACGTTTTACGACATACAATGGATGATACTTCACCGAATCGATCCCGAGGGCATACGCCTCTTTTGCCGTCTCCAGCATCATATCCTTTGTCTCTCCGGGCAATCCGAAGATAAGATGTCCGCATACGTTCAATCCGTACGATTTCGCTTTACGAATGGCTTCTTTCACATTCTCGCTGTCATGTCCCCGATTGATCCGTCGAAGCGTTTCATCGTAAATCGATTGGATACCGAATTCCAGCCATATCTCGGTTTGTGTTGAAAGTTCGGCAAGATATGCGAATGTTTCGTCTGAGATACTGTCAGAACGGGTTCCGATACTGAGTCCTACGACATTTTCAAAGTGCAGCGCCTTATCATAGAGCGCTTTGAGGGTTGCGAAAGGGGCATAAGTATTCGTAAAACTTTGAAAATAGACCAGATATTTTTCAGCTCCGTGTTCATGAGCCAGCCGCTTGGAAGTGGCATCAAACTGCCATTCGAGCTGTCGCAATTGTTGTTCGAGGTGAGGATTTTCGAGAGAATCCATATTTAGGAAAAACCCTTTTAGTTCACGAGCCCGATCCAAACTCGGGCTAAAAGAGTCGTTTTCGCAAAAGGTGCACCCCCCCTTTGCGACGGTTCCGTCGATGTTCGGGCAGGTAAATCCAGAGATAGAGATAGGAACTTTCGATACTTTGGTCCCGAACCGTCGGTGCAGATATTGCCCGAATGTGAAAATCTGCTCCCGCATCCAGCGGACCTTAAATGATATATTTGCCGGTAAAACAGGCAGTACAATAATTTTCTTCTTTGCCGTTTACACTGCTCAATAGTGCTTCATTACTCAAATACCCTAACGAATCGGCTTCGATAAAGGCGCAGATCTCTTCATTCGTCATATTGGCGGCGATCAGTTTTTCTTTATCCGGAGTATCGACACCGTAATAACACGGATCGGTTGTCGGCGGGCTGGAAATACGCATATGCACTTCCGCCGCACCGGCGGCTTTGAGCATCCGTACGATCTGACGGCTTGTCGTACCGCGTACGATCGAGTCATCGACGACGATTAAGCGTTTTCCTTTGATGAGACGCTCGATCGGAGAGAGTTTCATCTTCACTTTCAAATCGCGCATCTCCTGCGTCGGTTCGATAAACGTACGCCCGATATAGTGATTGCGCATAATCGCCATCTCATACGGGATGCCGCTTTGCTGTGAGTAGCCGATCGCAGCAGGAACACCGCCATCAGGTACAGGAACGACCATATCGGCTTCGATAGGCTGCTCTTTAGCCAGCTCTTTTCCCATCGCTTTACGCATTTCGTATACGTTTTGTCCGTATACGTTCGAGTCAGGACGGGCAAAATAGACGTATTCAAAAATACAGTGTTTTGGAGTCGGTTCGAATACTTTAATCGATTTGGGCGCTTTTCCTTTTTCAAAAATCAGCAATTCGCCCGGTTCGACGTCACGGATATATTCAGCACCGATCAAATCGAAAGCACACGTCTCCGAAGCGACGACATAACCGTCTCCTACACGCCCGAGGCTGAGAGGACGAAAACCGTGCGGATCGCGCATCGCAAACATTTTCGTACGGCTCAGGAAAATCAATGAATACGCACCTTCGATTTTTTTAACCGCGTCGATGATTCGATCCGTCAAATGGTGTTGATCGCTTTTGGCGATCAGATGGATCAGATTCTCGGTATCCATAAACGTTTGAAAAATCGCCCCTTTTTTGATCAGAGCATCGCGAACTTCTTTGGCATTGGTAAGATTTCCGTTATGCACAATCGACATTTCACCCAAGTCGTATCGTGCAAATACCGGCTGTGCATCCAAGATCGAGTCATCCCCTGCTGTCGAATAGCGGGTATGCCCGATCGCCATATGCCCTTTGAGCGTATTGAGTTTTTGGGTATCGAAGACCTGCGTTACAAGACCGCGATCCTTAATCGTATACAATTTCGTGCCGTCTCCGGTACTGATTCCCGCGGCTTCCTGTCCCCGATGCTGAAGCGCATGAAGGGAGAAATACGCCAATTTCGACGCTTCCGGATGATCAAAAATACCTACTACCGCACATTTTTCATTTAAGCTACGCACTCTGTTTCCTTATGCAAGTTCCAAGCAATCGCTGATTGCGTATAGGCCGTTTGGTTTTCCGGCCAACCATTTTGCCGCACGAATCGCCCCTTTGGAGAAAGTATTACGGCTGGTCGCGGTATGGTGCAGTTCAATGAACTCTCCCTCATTGTAAAACCCAACCGTATGACGTCCGACGATATCCCCGCCTCGAAGAGCCATCACCGCAATTTCATCTTTCGTACGCTCTCCGATGTTACCGTTGCGCCCGCTGACACGTACGGCATCCAAATCGAGATTTCTCCCTGCCGCGGCCGAATGGGCCAATGTCAATGCCGTACCGCTGGGAGCATCTTTTTTATGGCGGTGATGCTGTTCAACGATCTCGATATCGAACCCTTCGAGGGTTTTCGAAGCGATATGAACCAGTTTATTGAGTAGCGCAACCCCCAGCGACATGTTGGTCGCATACAGGATCGGCATCGATTCGCTTGCCGTTTTCAAAAGGTTCATCTGATGAGTGTCCAAACCTGTTGTCCCGATAACCAGCGGCTTAGGGTGTTCGATTGCCTGTTCCAATAATGCCTGTGTCGCGTCAGGAAGAGAGAAATCGATGATCACATCGCTCCCTTTTAATAACGTTGCCATATCATTGGTTACCAAAACCGATGGATCGATTGAAAAATTGAGTTCATTACGCACATACACGGCACCCAATGAAATCTCGCTCTCATGGCGGAGATCCTCAATCAACAATTTTCCCACACGCCCGCCAGCGCCGAATACACCTGCTCTTATCATAATGGATAATCCCTATTTTCTCTATTTTAAACGCCAAAGAGATAATCTCTCAGACCTACTGTCTCAGCGAGACAAAAATATTCTGTTAGGTATTTTACCCTTATAGTGTTTAAACGCTATTGATGTCCGTCCACAAATGCGATTGCTCCCAATGCCGCAACCGCACCGTCACCTGCAGCACAGACGACCTGTTTCGGAGCCGACTCGCGCATGTCTCCGGCAGCGAACAAACCGGGAACCGATGTTTTCATATTTAAATCCACTTTAACTTCGCCCCACGAAGTCATTTCACATAAAAAAGTACCGTCTTCTTGAAGCAACACCTGATTGTTCACATTGTTTCCGACAAAAACGAATACGCCCGGCACATCGATTTGACGTGTAGAACCGTCCTTCAGCGCTACGCGAATACCGGTTACGCCCAGCGTGTCTCCGATAACCTCTTCGGGAACCGCATTCAAAACCAGTTCTATATTTTCGGTACTTTTGACCCGTGCAATCGTATTCGGAGCGGAGCGGAACGTATCACGACGATGGATCAGATAGACTTTCGTACAGATTTTTGCCAGATAAAGAGCCTCTTCCAATGCCGTATCTCCGCCGCCGACAACCGCTACTTCTTTGTTCTTGTAAAAAAATCCGTCGCAGGTTGCGCAAGTACTTACACCTCGTCCGAAAAAAGCATCTTCACCGATAAAACCGGCACGTTTCGGAGTAGACCCTGTGCACACGATGACACTTTTCGCCTCCTCTTTTGTACCGTCTGATTTTAGGATGAGAAAAATGCCGTCCTCACGTCGAGCGACCTGCGTAACTTCCGACATCTCATGTTTCAAACCAAAACGTTGACACTGTTCCGGCCACGGGATCATCAAGTCCATTCCCGTAATATGACCGGTGACACCTGGATAATTTTCGATCTCCGAACTCATCGTAATCTGTCCGCCGGGCATCCCTTTTTCGAACATTGTAACGCTATCCAATCCTCCGCGTGTTGTATAAAGTCCTGCCGTCAAACCTGCAGGTCCGCCTCCAATAATCGCGCAATCCAACATCATTCTTCCTTCTAATAACGTAATGAAAGACCATTTTAACTCAGTTCAAACGCCTGTTAAAACCCCTTCAAGCGTATCAAGTTCGCGTATCATACTGTCTTGTTTATAAAGGGTCTCTTTGTTTTTTTTGATAGTGAAAACGGTTGGGGAATGGTAAACATTAAATCGCTGTATAAACTTTAAAGTCGTGTTCGTACCGCTTCGTAAAAATATAACATTGCGGTTGGATGGAGGAGCTTTTTGGTAATAATCGATGGCTAAAATCGGATATTTGGCTTTTTCACGCATCAATTTTTCTACAGCCCCGGGAACGTTGGAGCTATACAACACGACAATATAATACGGCTCTGTCGGAGTAAAAATCGCCTTCTCCTGATAAAAAACCCAATCATGAAAATCGATAAATTTGTATTCTGAAAATTTGTAGTTGAAGTATGCGAATGCGGCTGCTATCATAGCCGCACCGAAAAAAGAAGCGAGTAACGTGGAGAGGGAAAAAAGACTTTTCGTCTTACCCGCCGCCACGAAGATTCTTAGAGAAGTGCGTTTAGTTTATCGGCAAATGCTTGTTTAGAAGCAGCTCCGACCATTTGCTCAACCACTTCACCGTTTTTGAAGAAAAGAATGGTAGGAATAGAACGGATACCGTATTTTACAGCGATGTCTTGCTCTTCATCGGTATTTACTTTACAGATTTTTGCTTTTCCTTCATACTCTGCCGCCAACTCTTCGATCACAGGAGCGATCATACGGCAAGGTCCGCACCAAGGAGCCCAGAAATCAACCAATGATACACCCTCTTTGGTCATTTCATCAAAATTAGATACTGTTAGTTCAACGTATTTAGCCATTGTTTTCCCTCGTTACGTATATTTATGTTCAGTCATTATATCTTCACAATCTTTAAAATGACTTATTACATAACTCTCACATTTTTTCTCAGCCAGCGTCTTTTTTATCCCTCTTGCATCTGGACGAAGATTTCCGGAATATAACTTCTCGATTCATTTTTACACGCCTCGTGTTCCATCATTTGCATATATTTTACTTTCATCTCTTCAAGTGTTAATTCCCCTGGAGGTTTGCGCACAGCAATGTAACCGCATAATTTACCATCAGCATCGAATTTGGGTGTCACAGTCACAATTACCCAATAATACGCACCATCTTTACGAAGATTTTTAACATATCCTTCCCATGCATAACCCTGTTGAACAGTATCCCACATTTGGTGAAAACAACATTTTGGCATATCCGGATGACGAATAATTGAATGCGGTTTTCCTATCAATTCATCTTTATCATATCCTGACATCTGAACAAACAATCGATTTACATACGTTATTCTACCGCGAAGATCAGTCTCGGTAATCATATTACCGCCTTCAAACTTTATCTCTATATTTGTCGGAACAGGTCTATTCATAGCTGAACCCCTCTATAACGAAAATAAATAGCAATAAGTATATCTTATTTAATGTAAAAATTACAAATTAAGACAACAACATCTTAGAGGGTAATATTTTCAATCCAGTCTATCCCTTCGTCACTGACGATCAGAGCATCGATACAATAATCGAAAGTCAGTTTTTTGTGCTGAAGATAGGTTTGAATCGTGCGGGTAAGTTTTTGGAGTTTGGATACGGTGATATTATAAATGGCCTGTTCGTAACTCTGGGCGCTTTTGACCTCAACAAAATGAAGGACATTCTGCCCGTCCATTGCTATGATATCGATCTCTCCGAAGCGGTTATACACGTTTCGATCGATGATTCGCAATCCTCGTTTACGCAGATATTCACACCCGCGTTCTTCGGCAAGATTGCCTTTTGCACGGGTATGCATCCCTACTCCAGGTAGTCGGGTTTGATCACCTCGACTTTGATCGATTTGAAACGTGCGGTTTTAATCAGCTCGTCCGATTCATCGCCGAATAAGAAATTAATCCGGCTGGAGGAGTGGTGAAAGGTCGTAAACAACGTCCCTTTTTTAACGGTGGAACTCACTTTGACCCGTAACGGAGCACTTTGCCCGTACATACTTTTCAGTACGACGAAATCTTTGTATTCGAAAAATTCTTCGTCCTCCACGCTCACCAGCAAGATATCTTCACTGTGGCTGCGATGGAGTTTTTCACAGGCGTTGGTCTGAGCGGCGTTGTTGTAATGGACCAAAACCCGTCCGGTTGTCAGGTAATACCCCTCATATTCCGGTTTGTTCAACAGTTCGGCTACCTGCTCGCGCGGTTCATATTGTTTGTAGCGGAAGCTTCCAAGACCGTCTTTCGTCCGAAAATCTTTCAGATGCAAGACAGGAGTATCCTCTTCCTGCACCGGCCATTGCAGCCCCTGCAAACGGTTGGTTTCGAGTTTCTCATAACTCGCTCCGCCGAAACGGTTCGGGGCGTCAATACGCACTCTTTCCCAAACATCCCGAGACGTTTTAAATCCGAAATCGGTTCCGTAACGTTTAGATATCTCGGCGATGACTTCCCAGTCATCGGGCATCATCACATTGACGAGCGGCTGGGAGAGGTGAAGCCGCCGTTCGGCATTCACATAGACCCCCGTCTTTTCATACGCACTTTTAACGCCGAAAATAATGTCGGCGAATTTGGTAATCTCATTATCAAACAATTCGTTTACGATCAGCATATCCAGATTTCCAAGCGCGGAATGAATCTTGTTTTGATTCGGATGGATATGGGCGATATCTTCACTGATGTTGTATAGAGCTTTAATCTTTCCTTCGATCATGGCATCGATCAGATCGGGCGTCATCATCCCTACTTCTTTGGGAGGCTGATAATCTGGGGCATAATACGGAAGCATTCCTACATCGCATGTCCCCTGCACGTTATTCTGTCCCCGAAGCGGCATCAATCCGGCACCGCGCTTGCCGATATTGCCCGTCAACATCGCGAGGTGGGTAATTGCCATGACAGCATACGATCCGTCCAGATGCTCCGTAATGCCAAGTCCCCAGAAAAATAGGCTTTTGCGTGTCGCATATTTGCGGGCGACACTGCGAATCTCTTCGACCAACGATTCATACCCTGGGATTTGCAATAGAAATTCAGGATTTGCGTACGGGTCGTTCAAAATAGCGCTTTTGTACTCCTCATACCCTTTGGTACGGGAATCGACGAATTCTTTATTAACCAAATCCTCTGACAAGATGACATACGCCATCATATTGAGAATCATCAGATTCGATTCGTATGGAATACTTAGATGATGCGTCGCCGATTTGGAGAGCTGGATACGGCGAACATCCAATACCGCCAGTTCGACATTTTTTTGTTTGATGACATCGAGCATCCGGTTCGCAACGATCGGGTGTCCTTCGGTGGTATTGCTCCCCATGACAACCATAAATTCGGTCTCGTAAATATCGTCGAACGGATTTGTCGCCGCCCCTTCTCCGATCGTCGTACGCATCCCTTTGAGAGAAGGAGAGTGGCAGACGCGGGCACAGTTATCGACATGAGGGGAACCGACGACATGGCGGGTGAAATGCTGAAACAGATACGAACTCTCGCAGCTCGTGCGGGCACCGCCGATCGCCGCAAATGAATGGGAACCGTACGTATCGGTAATCGATTTGAGCTTGCGTGCCGCCAATTCATAGGCGCTCTCGTAACTGATTTCATAAAAGTCATGATCCACCGGTTCGAGATAATCCATATCCAAATCCGCGAACAATGTCGCATTTTTAGCTAGAAAGGATTTCCGGACACGGGCATTTCTAAGCCGCTTGGGATGAGTAACAAAATCCCATCCCTGTTTCCCTTTGATACACAAACGCCCCTGAGAAACCGTTCCCTCTTCTTTGGCAAAAATCTTCTGGATTTTGTTGTCTTCAACATCCGCAGAAATATCGCATCCAACACCGCAATAGGTACAAACACTGTCGATTACCATCGGATATTTCCTTGATAGTACGGGTTATGCACCCTTTTTAAAATTAGTGAAGTTTACAATTTTGTCTCTTAAGGACTGCGGAAGTAACGAGACAATTCGAATCATTAAGTAAAACCTAAAAGGGAAAGCGTACCGTATTTTTTTCCGTTCAATCGCATGGGTGATCCGCTTTATCCCTTCCTCGGTCGACATAAAAAACGGCATCTTAAAGCGATTTTTTTGTGTCATCTCCGAATCGATAAATCCCGGCAGGATCGTCATAACATGAATTCCATACGGTTTCAACTGATAGTGCAACCCCTCTGCATACGCATTGACAGCCCGTTTGGAACTGCTGTAAGCGATAGAGGTCGGCATTGTAAAAAGCGATGCCAATGAAGAGATACAAACAATCTCTCCCGATTTTTGTTCGATCAGTCTAGGGATAATCGGCTCCAACAATGCATGGATACTGAGAAAATTGGTTTTAAAAAGCCGTTCGAAATCTTCAAACGGCGTTATTCCTCCACTGTGTCCGACCGATACTCCCGCATTAAAGATGATACGGTCAATCGGCTTTTCACGCAAACATATCCCGATCTCTTTCATACGACTAAAATCATTCACATCGGCGACAATCGTCTCCACCTCAGCCCCTTTGTCGCGGCACCTGTGCGCTACCGCTTCCAATCGATCTTCTCTGCGGGCGATCAGTACAAGCTGATTCTCTTTCGTGGCATAATGAAGCGCTAACACTTCACCTAAACCGCTGCTCGCTCCTGTGATAATAATGCGCATTAAAATCCACTCACTAGAAAATCAAGAGCTGGGATAATCTTACTTCGATACTCTTTTAAAGAGCTAATTTTTTCTCCCAGAGCAGCGCGTTCAATACCCGCTATTTCCTGCGTTAACATTATTATATTTTCTCCATTGATCTCAAACAACGGATTTAAGTGTTTAATAGGATTTTCTTGTCTCGTCAAAGGTACGACAACACATGTAGTAAGTACACTTAGTAAATCTGTCTGAATATCTAAAAGATAAGGGATTACAGTATTACTTTCTGGATTAGGATTTCGATAAACGTCAAACTGTGCCATCAGAACCGTCTCAGTCCATTACTAAATACACCTAATTTCTGAACGCGTTGGTTATAGTCATCTATCGCGCTTTGATTCTCGCTCAGCCACATTCTTTCTTTTTGCTCGATAATTTTTTCTGCTAAAGCCTCTTCCAATGATTTTGAAAGATTTATTTTCAACTCTTTGGCTTGCTGCAGTAAATCACTGTTGATGCTCAGGTTTGCCGATTTTTTTGGGGCATTTGGATTATAAATTGCTGTCACTTCACACTCCATGCGCATAATATATACGCATTATAGCATACATAAAGATACATTTTTCTCTGTGTAGAACTCCCTTTAGTTTTACTTGCATCGTCCGATATTGTACTAATCGATAAACATTTGAGGTTCGGTATGGGTATTTCTATTTCTCCTTCTACATTTCGCATTGAACCCCACCAATCGATGACACCAAAAGTCTATACAAATGATGAGTTGCAACAACTCAAAAAAGAGCCTACGAAAATCTCGGTCGAGGGGGACGTCTACCGCTCATCCTCTGCCAATTTTAAAAAACTCACCCTCGACGAACTTCAACATGAAAAATTTGCCGTCGATACCTCCAAACACACCTACATCACCCATTCGGACGGTTCTACGGACGATTTGAATCAACTCGTCGCTATTCGTGATCCGATGGGAACGGGTGAAGTACTGACGTTTGATCTTTCCAAAAAAACAATCGATAGTCTCAAAGAGAAGTTCGGCGACAGTAACAACTTTTTTGAACGTAAGGATGGGGTGTTGCGGTTAAACGGGGCGGCGGAAAATTTTGTCGCCGGATGGATGAAGGACATCCGCCAAAACCGAAACTACGACAAAGCCGATACAGATAGGAACGGTCGGATTGAGGGAGACGAAGCGCAATCACTTACCATCGGCTTTGAACGGCAACGTGACTATGATTATATTGGGAAAAAAGTGGTTCAGGTCAATGCGGCGATGGGAGCTAACTATCAGAGTTTGGATCGCACTCCCGATGCCCACCATCTCTTTGAAACTGACA
>Ga0172377_10001863_pt1 | contig 21522 bp, 17 predicted proteins | sample Pumphouse3metaG_FD_119749 | JGI IMG/M metagenome (GOLD analysis project Ga0172377, IMG submission 119749) | Leachate microbial communities from a municipal landfill in Southern Ontario, Canada - Pumphouse #3 metaG | ecosystem: Engineered > Solid waste > Landfill > Unclassified | place: Canada...
ATCAATGCCAACGTGGCCTCCTACCAGGCCCGCCTCGTGAAGATCGCCAACGCCCATTTCGTGGAAACCGGAAACTTCGCCACCGGCCAGAACTACACCCTGGAAGACGGCACCGGCTCCGTGGTCTTCCGCACCACCTTCTACGACGTGGATTACATCGGCGAACCCATCCCCACCGGAAACTTCAACATCTGGGTGCTCGTGAACCAGTACAACCAGACCCCGCAGGTTACCGCCCGCGCCCTTTCCGACTGGAGCGGAGTGGCCAACGACGACAATATCGCCGCCCCCACGCAGCTGCTGGGCAACTATCCCAACCCCTTCAACCCCAGCACCACCATCTCCTTCTCCACCGCCAAGGCCGAACCGGTTCAGATCACCATCTACAACCACAGAGGCCAGGCCGTGCAGACCTGGAACCTGGAAACCAAGGCCGCCGGACAGCACAGCGTCCAGTGGGACGGCCGCGACGCCAACGGACTGCCCGTGAGCAGCGGAGTCTATTTCTACCGCATGCACTCTGGCAAATATTCATCCACCCGCAAAATGGTGCTGATGAAATAAGATCAAAACCCAGCCGCCTCGCGGTGGCTGACATATTGGCCAGACGGCCGGCCGGAATGCCCGGTGGGTCGCCTGGCCTTTTTGGATGATCATGCCTTCACGCCCGCTTTCACATCTTTACTGTTTCCTGGCCATCCTCTTCTGGTCCACCATCGAACTGGGCAGCAAAGCCCTGGGCACCGGCGTTTCGCCCTACACCCTCACGGCCTGGCGTTTCCTGATCGGCGGACTGGTGATCCTGCCCTTTGCCTTGAAGGGGCTGCGGGCCTCGCCGCGGGCTTTGAAGCCCAGAGATCTGGGCCAGATGGCGCTGCTGGGCGTCCTCAACGTCTGCGTGAGCATGCTCTTCCTGCAGATGTCGGTCTATTACGGCAAAGCCTCCGTAAGCGCCGTGCTGGTGAGCTCCAACCCCCTCTTCGTGAGCGTCTTTGCCCTGCTTATCCTGCGCGAAAAGCTCTCCCTGCCCCAGCTGGCGGGCCTGGCGCTGGCTTTGGGCGGGATCGCCCTGCTCATCCTCGGCGAAGGGGATTTCGGCAGCGCGCGCTATCTGGACCTGCCGCTCAGCATCGGCTTCGGGCTGGGCTGTTCCCTCACCTTCGGGCTCTACACCGTGCTCACCAAACGCCTCATCCAAACCCACGGTAATACCCTCACCAACAGCGTTTCCTTCCTCGCCGGCGCGGCCGTTCTCTTCCTCTACAACGCCCTGGCCGCCAAACCACTGCTTTTTTCCCTGTCCTGGAAGTCCGCCGGGATCATGCTATATCTGGGCGCGGTCGTTTCCGGCCTGGCTTACCTGCTGTTCTTTGAGGGCATGAAACGCCTCGGCGCTGCCCCCGCCTCCATGTATTTCTTCCTCAAGCCCGGTTTGGCCTCCCTGCTGGCGGTGCTGATCCTCGGCGAAACCCTGGCCCCGCTGCAGGCCGCCGCCATCCTTGTGATCGTAACCGGCCTCACCCTCTCCCGGGTGCTCAAACGCGGCAGATCCGCCCTTCCGGGCTGATATCCATGCTCACTTGCTGGCGTTGAGCTTCGCTGGAGTCGAGCGAGCCAGCGAGCATCGACTACAGCATAGCATCCATCCCCACCCAACGTCCTTCCGGGCTTGATCCGGGATCAAGAATCATCAGCCGCCCAGGCCCGGACGCACCCGGAAGGTCGACCTCCCGGTCGACCAAAAGCCCGCAGGGCTTTGCAAAGGCCGGAGCACCCTCCGGGTGCAGGTCAACGGAGACGTTGACCACCCAATGGTTACACCCTTTCACCCTTTCACCCTTTCACGTTTTACATCAGCTTATCCAGCAGTTCGTAGCCCGGTACCGGTTCCAGGAGCCCGGCTTCGACGGCCCTTTTCACGCTGCGGCAGGGGAGGTCGTTGGCCTCGATCTGGTTACGGGTTAGTATCTCCAGTTGAACGTAAGGATCGTGTTTTTGGAGATTGTACATCATCTTTGTGAAGGCCATGTACCAGTTGTTGTAGACAGGTTCTCCTTCTTTTGCTCTCCGGAGATGGATGTCGGCGTAGATCGTCATGTCCCGGATGAATGCGTCGGAGGGATTCAATTCCCTCAGGTTGCGGGCAACCCTGCCAAAGACCCGGTTATTCTCAGTTTTGCGTGGCTTTACGTAGGCCCTTACCAGCAGGCGGTTCAAACGGGGATTGTAGTAATAGATCAGTCCGTCACAGGCGCCCCGGTAGGCTTTGAGCATGTTCTTGAAGTAGACTTTCATGTGGTTCCTCCTTTGTTGTTTTTGTCCACAAATTACACGAATTTACACAAATTAATGTTTTGTGGGGTGGTGGCGTTTTGGATGAAAGGGTGTAACCTGGTTTAATTCATAACTCCCAATGGGTTACACAACCTGTGTTGTAGATTATGCTGTTTTGGTAACGCCGGTTACGATGATCCCGGCCTGGGGTCTGGCCTGTTCTCATCTCAGGAACAACCCATTAACATCCCATTGCGGCAGTGGGAAGTAAACGAGTTGTTAAGGGGATGTTTACCGGATGCGTTAAAGATACCCTCTATAAATAGTGGGTAACAAAAGAGGGGTTTGTCCACGAATTACACGAATTTACACGAAAGGGTTCACGCAGATTCTCGCAGAAAAAAACGCAGATGACGCGGATCAATAATTACAAGACAGAGGGACAGAGGATGGGAAATAAGCACATTAAGCTCAGATAAGCAACCCCCTGCTTATTTCCAACAACTTGTATAACAGAGAGATAGGCGAGAAATAAGCATAATAGGGGTTACCTCTATATAAAACCCGGGGGAGGTGCTAAAGAGAGAATTAATATACAATATATAAATATAATACTATAATATATATTATATATCTATATATTTATATATCATATAGATAACATCTTTTTGCATGCTTTGTCCGTCGGTCTGGTGGCGGTTATATATAAGAGACTACATTTTTGCTTATTTCCGGTTTAAAGTATTGTGCCACAATGAGTCAGAAATAAGCAACCCCCTGCTTAATTGCGCTTATTTTGCTTATTTGAAGAAGGGGGGAGATCCCCCCCTCTTCATGGATGACACACAGTTTTCAGAGATTCTCATTGCCCCAGGAAACAAGGATATCTCTATTCAGAACGTACATCCGGGTGGGCTTGTTGTTTTGACTGGTGTAGGCCTCCACAGTTATCGCCTCCCGTTCTATCAACGATTCCACGCATTCCCTGAACTCACGCTTCTTCATGTGGCTCATGTTCATCAGGTCGGAATGTCGGGCTTTCCCGCTGTATTTGTTCACCAGCAGTTCGACCAGCTTTCGTTCCCCGGAGAGCTTGTCCTGCTCGCTCGCGATCTCCAGGAAGGGGATGGTGTTGGCGAAGTAGAAGTCGCAGAGGTAGAGGCATTGGGCGGCGAAAGTATTCCTGGCAAACACAGCGGTTGTTACCCACTATATATGGGGGGGTCAACATAAATGGATGCTGGCATGCGGCTGATGAGGCGGTGAATGAATGGGCTGGCTACAGGTACATCTTCCAGTCTCCACGAACTCCAACCCTTTTTCCTTGTTCCCCGGGTTCAGTTGTTTTGGGCGGCAGGGTTGGCGCCGCGCCGGGACCGCGTTTGCCAGTTGTGTTTCACATAGAGGGTGAAGAGGGGGATGTCCATGCTGAGGAAGGCGCCGGCGCGCAGGGCGTTTTTGGCGGATTCTGTGGTGTCCGCCGAGACCTTGCGGAGTTCCGGGGTGAGCTGCATTCCCAGGCCGAGGGTGATAGGGTGGTCCCTTTGCTGGAGGAGGAGGTAGATCCCCGGGGAAACGAGCTGTTTCCAGCCGATCTGGGGTGAGTTGGCGTAGTCGGCATCCGTGGCGGAAAAGCGGTAGGTGGCCACGGCGCCGAGGTCGAAGGCGGAGATGAAGATGCCGCGCAGTCCAGCGATGCCCGTTCCCCAGTTTAGTTCGAGGCCTACGGGACAGGCGAGGCCGCCCACTGCTTTGGCGTCGCGGACGTCGCCGCTGAGGGTTTCGGCTCCTCCGGCGAGGCCGGGATAGGAATTCAGGGCCACGGTGAAGCGGGCCTGGCGCTTGTAGGCATAGCTGCCCACGGGTTCCAGCACGGCGTTCATCAGGTCGCGGTAATTCACGCTGTCCTCTTCTCCGGTGAGGGCGAGGGTGGAGATGAGGTTCAGGAAGCGGCTCTGGGAGGAGGTCACGAGCTTTTGGGTTTCGGCAGCCTGCAGGGAGCTGGTGATCACGGAGTTCAGCAGCGGTTTGTGATCCCGCTCGTCGATCAGGCGGGCCAGGCCCATGATCTGGAAGCGCTGCCGGGTGAAGAGGCGGTAATACTCATCCCAGTCGTATTGGGGGGCGTGGGCCAGGTTGGACCATTGGACCAGCAGTTTGTCGCAGGTGGAAAGATAGAGGCCCAGCCAGTCCTCGGAATCCATTTCCCGGTTATCGGACCCGGTCTCCAGGGCCGAGAAAAAATCAGAGACAGTGGAGCAGGAATCCAGGTAATGGCGCAGGTTGGCATTGGTAACGCGGAAAGAATCGCCGTTGATCACCAGGCCCTGATAATCCTGCTCGATGGTTTGGTAGTAAAGCGACGCCCATTGGGGATCATCCAGCCGGTCCCGCAATTCCAGGAGGGCGAAATCACCATCGGAATCCAGCATGTTTTTGGCGATGAGGCCGATGAGGCGGAAAAGCTGGGAATGCTCGCCGCGGCTGGCGGTGGAGACCAGGATGAACTCATCCAGGTTGCTCAGGTTGTGATAGCTGTAAACGTCGTCCATCAGCCCGCGCAGTTCCCTCAGCAACGAGAGTTTTTCGGGGGTAACCTCCGGATCCTGCTCGGCCAGCGCGGCGGAATAGCCCGTAAGGCCCAGCGGCGCCTCCAGCAGATCGCGGTCGATGGCGGATTTCCAGAGCTCGTAGGTGGAAAGGAAACTGCCGGAATCGATGCTGGCAAGCAGGGAGGCCAGGTTCGGGAAGAGGTGGCGGAAATCCGAGACCAGCAGCTCGTCCCGCCATTGGGAGACGGTGGAAACGAAAAGCTGCTGTTTGAAGCGCAGCAGAATGGTGTCCATGAGGCTGTAAATGAGCCGGGTGGTGGTATCGGCCACAGGATCGAGGGAAGGCATGGCCAGCTGGATCTGGCCGGTCTGGGGAAAGGCGGAGGCGCCGCCCGAGCCGCTGGAGGAGGGGGCACGGGGCGTGAAGGACGTTTCCGATTTCCAGCCCTCGCCGCTTTCCTCTTCCGCCAGCAAATCGAGCAGCCACTCTTCGTAGAGCCGGTCGGTTTCCACCAGAGCGCTGGTATAGCCGATGGCGGCCAGGGGCGCAAAGCCCAGGAGCATGGTAAACACTGCGATCACAAAGGTTTTCATTTTGTCTCCCTGTATCAGCTTGGTGTTCTTGGCGCCCGGATCACCCAGGCGGAAGCAGATTCGCGGCAGTTCCCGATCCGTCAAGGTATTTGTTCGATTAGGATGATCCGCTGGCCACGGGTCACGCGAATCATGGGGTTATGGGAAAAGAGGGACTGTCCACAAATTACACAAATTGACACAGATTAAAAGAGGGTATGGGAAAAGAATGGGTCACGGAAAAGCGCGGAACCAGGGAAAATGCTTTGAAAAAGGGGTTGTCCACAAATTACACGAATTACACGAATTAAAAGGGGTTATGGGAAAGAATGGGCGGCGGAAAAAAGCGGAACCAGGGAAAATGCTTTGGAAAAAAGGGAAGGACAATGGGATCGCGGAAAAGCACGGAAAAGACGCTGAAAAGCACGGGAAAAGATAAGTTCACGCAGATTTACGCAGAAAAAAACGCGGATTTACGCTGATAAAGAACCGTATAATCCGTTTAATCCGTATAATCAGTAGGGAAAAGACAACGCCGGGAAAAGCTCCCGGCGTCTTTATCATTGGATGGGTTGTTGGTTTAGAGGAAGCGTTTCACCACTTCCAGCACCTCGGGCAGGTCCATGCCGATGTTTTGGAGGTGTTCGAGGGTTGGCACGCCCTCGGGGGTCCAGCCCTTGCGTTTGTACACGGCGTCGATGAGCTGTTGGTACTGGTCTTCGCGGTAGGCGCGCAGCAGGGCCATCTTTTCGGCGGTGGACTTTCCGGCGGGGTCGATGCCCTGTTTGCTTTGCAGCTGGGAGTCGTAGCGCTCCTGCCGGGAGAGGTATTCCTCTTCGGTAACGGGGCCCACAGCGCGGTAGGGCGGTACGTCGTCGATCCGCCGGCCTCTGCCCATGCGCATGCAGAACACCTTCTGGAAGTTGTAGACCCGCTCACTCTGGCGGATCAGCTCATGCTTGTCCAGGGGCTTGCCGGTGATGGCTGTGTAGATGTCCACATAGTTGGCCACGTGTTCCGGAACTTTGGCGGGTTCGTCGGTTTCGGCGTTGTTGGCGGGTTCGATGTCGTTCCAGGGCAGTTTGCAGAGGCCCTGGAGGCCAAACCAGGTGCGGAACATGGGGAAATAGTGCAGCGCCTCGGCCTTGTCCTCAAAGCTGGGGATGTGGTTGTTCACCATGTCCATGAAGATCAGCCAGGCCTCATCGTGTTGCGGGCCTTTGAGGGCGAGGGTGTAGCCCCCCTGCTGGGCCAGCGATTCCTTGGACATATATTGCGAGTATTCCAGCCCTTTGGCTTCCATCCCCATATCCTGCAGCAGCGCGGGATCGGCGCCATATTCGCGGGCGAAGATCTCTTTCATTTTGCGCACGCCCTGGCCCACCACCATGCCGAAGCCCTCGCCCCGGGCCATCTGGTGGATCAGCTCGAAAACCCCGTCGGCGTTGCCCCAGCTGAGGTCGATGCCGCCGGTGATCTCCTTGGTGATGATGCCGTATTCGTAGCATTCCATGGCGAAGGCGCAGCTGGTGCCAAAGGAGATGGTGTCGATGCCGTAGGTGTCGCAGTAGAAATTCAGCTCCACCACGTCGCGGGCGTCCCAGATGCAGAGGTTGGAGCCGCAGCCGCCCACGGTCTCGTATTCGGGGCCGTCCACTACCACGGGCTGGCCTTTGTAGGGCCCGGTGCGGGGAATGAAGCCGTCCACCGCCTTGCAGCAGGAGAGCGAGCAGCCGTACCAGCAGCCATCCGGCATGTTTTGGGTGAAGAGTTTTTTGAATTCCCAGGAGGCGAGGCCTTTCGAGGCTTCATCCTGGCCGTATTTGAAGTTCTTGATGGGCAGGAGGTCGTAATCGTCCATGATCTCCACGAGGTGGGCGGTGCCTACCTCGCGCATGTGGCACTGGCTGGAGTCGCCGGCCTCGATCTCGCGGTGCAGCTTGAGTCCTGTCTGTTGCAGGGTTTGCAGGTCTTCGGGGTGGTTGGAGTCGCCTTTGAGGCCGCTGTATTTCACCACCAGGGCTTTGATCTTTTTATCGCGGAAGACCATGCCGGTGCCGCCGCGTCCGGCCTGCTTGAGGCGGGCCACCTGGCGGCGCTTGTCCCAGAAAGAAAAGTTCAGGCAGGAGATGGGAACATGCTCGGCGCCGCGACCGGAGGAGACCACGGAGACGAACTGGTGGGCGTCCTGGCTGTCGGCAAATTCCTTGATGAGCTCCTCAGCCAGGATATGGCTGTTGGTGTCTTCGTCCGGCGCGGTGAGGATCTTCACGGTGCCCTTGTCGCCGTCGATGAAGACTATCACTTCCTCCTCGGCCTTGCCCTGGATCTCGATGGCGTCCCAGCCGGCGAACTTGGCGTAGGGTCCGAAGTGCCCGCCCACATTGCAATCCACGGGGATGCCGGTGAGGGGGGAGATGGTGGTGACGATGGATTTGCCGCTGCCGGGATAGCTGGTGTTGCCGCAGAGCGGGCCGAAGCCAATGCAGATCTCGTTCTCGGGATCGTTCCACCGGGTATCGTCCTTCACCCCGTGCCACATCAGCCAGAGGTCAAAACCCTTGCCTCCGGTGAATTTGTCGATCATCATCTGGCTGACCGGTTTGGATTCGATCTGCTTTGAACCCACGTTCACATACAGGGTCCTGCGGTTGTAGCCCTTTTCCACGGGCTTGAGGTCATAGCTGAATTCCGCGAGTAGTTTCCGGTCTTTCATCTCAGTTCTCCTTTGTTTCGATGCGGATGGCGTCCGCTGGACAGGCCTGGGTGCAGATGCCGCAGGCAATGCATTTGAAGGGCACGGTCTGGCCCTTGTGGATGAACATCGAGTTCGTGGGGCAAACGGCCACGCACATGTAGCAGCCGATGCAGAGCTTGGCATTGAGCATCACCACCCCCTGGGAGTTGATGCTAAGGGCCTGGGTGGGGCAGGTCTGAACGCAGATCCCGCATTGGTTGCAGGCGTTCATGCTGATGGCCCCGCCCGCGTCGTTGATGCGGATGCGGGAGAGCAAGGGATCGTCCACCTTGAAATAGATGCTGGAGCAGGCGCTCTCGCAGGCATGGCAGGCGATGCAATTCTCCGGATATGTCTGAAGATGTTTCTTCATGATCCACTCCTTGGCGTATATTATCTTTTAGAAACCATGTTCTGAACTTCCCGGCCGGGCGTCAACCAATATTTTTCAGCTCTGCCAGAACGCGCTCCGCGATGGAAGCGGCGTCCAGGCCCGCGGCTTGGTAAAGGTCTTTGGAGCTTCCGCTGCCGCAGTAGCCTTGCACGCCGATCTTGACAAGGGGGGCGCTGAGCCTTAGAGCCACCATCCGATCCGCGACAACCGAGCCCAGGCCGCTGTGGACGTTGTGGTCCTCCACGCTGAAGATCAAGCCCTTGCGGGCAGCCTGGACGAGGGTCTCACTGTCTATTTGCAGAGGGCTGGAAACATAGACCAGCTGCAGAAAGAGCCCCTGCTCGCGGAGTTTGTCCACCGCTTCAACGGCGTTTGCGGCGGGGGTTCCGGTTACGAACAGGGTGGCCTTGTTGCCGGGGCGGAGGATGTCCGCCCGGCCGTACTGGAAGCTGTAGCCCAGGCCATAGAAGGGCTGGCCGTCTTCGCCGCGGATCACGGGCAATTTGGAACGGCCCATGGTAACCACATAGTTACCGGGTTTGTCGATCAGCCAGCGGATCACGCGGTCGGTCTGGTTGGGGTCCGCGGGGCAGATGAGGCGGAAGCTGAAAAGATTGCGCAGCAGGCCGATATAATCTATGCACTGGTGGGTTTTGCCGTCTTCGCCCACATCCAGGCCCACGTGGGTGAGCGCCACTTTCAGGTTCGTGTGGTTGATGTCGTTCAGGCGCTGCAGGTTGTAAACCTCATCCAGGCCGAACATGCCGAAATCCGCCCAGAAGGTCTGGATACCGCAGCTGGAGAGGGCTCCGCTGAGCACCGCGGCGTTGTGTTCCATGATTCCTGCCTGGATAAAGCGGCCGGGCTTGTCTTTGGCGAAATCGCCGGTCTTGACGCTGCCCATAAGGTCGCAATCCACCACCACGATGGGGGTGGGGTCTTCGCTGTTGATCCTGGCCAGATCCGCGATGGCGGCGCCCCAGGCGCTGCGGTTGTCGGTGGTTTTGTCATAAACTGTGGGTTGGCCCGGCTGCAGCGAGCAGTTCAGTTCAAATATGCTGTGGTCCGGCTCTGGATCAGGAGCCTGGAAACTCTCTCTCAGCTTGCGGTATTTGTCCAGCGGGTTGGGCTGGTCCAGTATTTTCAGAGCCTCGTCCAGCTGCTCTTCCGAAAGCGCCGAGCCGTGGTATTTGGCCTGGTCCTCCATGAAGGGTACCCCTTTGCCCATAACCGTGTGGGCCAGGATCATCGTGGGCAGCCCGGCATCCTGGACGCTGGCCAGGGCGGAGAAGATCGCGGCAAAATCGTGTCCGTCGATCTCCAGCACTTTCCAGCCGTCGGATTCCCAGTTGCGGCGGATGTTCTGGGGCATCACGGCGTCGATGTTGCCGCTGATCTGCAGGCGGTTGTAATCCACGATCGCGGCGAGGTTGTTGAGGCCGTATTTGATGGCGAAGCGCCGGGCTTCGGAGATCTGGCCTTTCTGCTGCTCGCCGTCGCCCATCAGGGTCCAAACCCGGTAGGGAACGTTCTTTATCCGGGAAGCCAGGGCCATGCCCGCCGCGGCTGAAAGCCCCTGTCCCAGGTTGCCGCTGCTCCATTCCACCCCAGCCACCTCGCGCTCGATATGCCCTTCGTAGATGCTGCCCGCCAGCCGAAACTGCGAGACGGCCTCGTCCAGATCGTGATATCCGCTGAGGCCCAAGGCGGCATAAACGCCGGGGGAGATGTGCCCATTGCTCACCACGATCCGGTCGCGGTCTTCCAGCCAGGGATTGGCGGGGTCGTGTTTGATCAAGCTGTACAGAGCCAGCAGAATGTCGATTGAAGACATCGAGCCGCCGGGATGGCCGGACGCTGCCAGGGTGGTCATGCTGAGGATGGCGGCCCGGGCTTGGGCTGCCTGTTGCTGAAGGCGGGAAATTGTTTCGTTGTCTGTCATTGGAACCTCATGATCTCCAAAAAAAAGAAATGGCGGTTTGACCCACGCAGTGGCAAGGCAAACCGCCTGAAAGCTTGGTGGAGCATAGGGGGATCGAACCCCTGACCTCATGACTGCCAGTCATGCGCTCTCCCAGCTGAGCTAATGCCCCACAGCTGAAAGTCAGATTGGGGCACTTTTTTTTCATGTCCTTTTTCTGTCAAGACAAAAACTGCCCGGGCTTCCGCGGCCGACAGGTTCGGCGCTGTTGGTTCAGGGACTGAGTATGCTGTCCAATTGCTCTTTCAGCCTCAGGTATGAATCCGCTGGCCTTACCTTTGTCGTGGCCCCGGTCACGATCCTGATATCCCTGCCTTTCCAGCGCCATTTCCCGTCGCCGGAAGAGACAAAGTACACGATCCTGCTTTGGTCCGGGAGGTCGGCAAACTGCTTCAAACCCCGGTTGAACAACAGCCAGGCTCTCAGGGTTTCCATCACGATCAGGGCGTCGTATCCCAAACCCGCTATATCAGCCGGCTTGGCAACTTCGCGCACCGATACGGCGTAATGCTCTGAATATTCGGCTCTGATCATCTCGATCAGGGCTTTCTTGTGTTGAGTGTCCGCCCCTTTAAGCACAGCCACCAGGATCGTGGGCTGGGCCGGGTCGGTTGTTCCGTTATCCGCAGCTTTCTGGGGCGCGCTGCAGGCTGCCGCCAGCATTAACGCAGCAAGCATTAGCATCTGGACTGACTTCTTCATATCTGTCTCCCATTCATTTCACCAGTTCCCGGCTGTAGTGATTTCTGTCAATCAACTTTTAGTGATTTGGGAGCCCTATCCCATTCACCGCCGGTTGGATTTGGCAGCGCTATTCTGGATTCTTGCGGAGATATAGATAAAGGCCTAATTCCCAAGCCGCTTCGCAAACCGCTTGACAGAAACCGGCTGCCGAATTTCGTGGCCAGTCTGCGGGGTGTAGCGCAGCCCGGTTAGCGCACTGGTTTTGGGAACCAGGAGTCGGAGGTTCAAATCCTCTCACCCCGACCACTTTAAGTATTGACACGTGGGCGCTTAGCTCAGCTGGAAGAGCGCATGCCTTACACGCATGATGTCGGGGGTTCGAGTCCCTTAGCGCCCACCACATTTTTAAAAAAAAGCAACGGGGAAGGACCATGAAGATCGCTGTGACCGGGGCCAATGGCTTTGTAGGCAGCAACTTGGCGAACCATTTTCAGCGCCTGGGGCATGAAGTCGTGGCCATCGTGCGTCCGAAATCCCCGGTGGATCTGATCGATCCCGCCATCGCCATCCGCCGCACGGATTATCAGACAGGGCTGGACGAGGCTCTGAACGGAGTGGAGATCCTCATCCACAACGCCGGCGCCATCCGCGCCCGCAGTTTCGCCCAGATGGTGGCGGCAAACGTTGGCACCACGCGCCGGGTCATGGCAGCCTTCAACCGCTCTGAAACCGGCCGGCGCCTCGTTTACATCAGTTCCCAGGCCGCTTCCCATCCCTCCCGGGGCAACGAAGAGGTCTGCGAATCCGAACCTTCCGCGCCGGTGGACTGGTATGGCCGCAGCAAGCTGCTGGCGGAGCGGATCATCCGGGCCGAATGTATCAAGGAATGGGTGGTGGCGCGCCCCGTGCCTGTTTACGGCCCCGGCGAGAAGGATTTTCTGCAGCTCTTCAAGGCGGTAAAGGCCGGGATCAGCTTCCAGATCGGCCGCCGGGAGCAGTATCTGAACCTCATTTATATCGACGAACTCTGCGCTTTCGTCGAGCTCTGCTGCACCCAACCCCAGGCCGCGGGGGAGGTTTTCTTCGCCTCCAACGGCCAAACCTACACCCACCGCGAATTCATGGCTGCCTGCGCCCACGCCCTGGGCAAAAAGCAAACCCTGAATATCGCCATCCCGGTTCCCCTGGCCGTGCTCGGCTTCCACGCCGGAGAACTGTTTGAAGCCCTCACCGGCAAAGTGACTCTGGTGAACAAGCAAAAGATGAAGGAACTGATCAACGTGAACTGGGTTTGCGGAATCGCCAAGGCCCGAAAGTTGCTGGGCTGGGATCCGCGCCCGGACCTGGAAGCCAATCTGCGCAAGACTTTCGCCTGGTACAGGGAGCATGGATGGCTGTAAGATCCAGGCTGCTGATCCTGCTGCTGTTGGTTTTCGCGGTAACCCTGATCGCCCAGGAAGCCCCTCTGCGCCTGGGCGGCAAGGCTTTCATCCTGCCGGAGGACTGGCCCCGGCGTTACGATCCGCCGGAAGTGCTGATCCGGGTGCTGGTGAATCCCGATAGCACCCTCGGCCTGGTGGGCGTGCTGGATGGCAAAAACGAACTGGAGCCGTTGATCGGCCAGCATCTGCTGAGCCTGCAATTTATCCCCGCCGGCGATTCCCTGTCCGGATTTGACGCCATCCTGGAGATCCTGCAGGCGCCGGAATCACCATCCCTGCAAAGCAAACAGGAGCAGGACCGGCTTTTGGGGGAGATTGAGGATTGGATCCAGCATGATTTTGCCAGCCTCAATTTCCGCTCTCCGGCGCGTCCTCCGGCTGAACAGACGGCCCTGAACGGCGCTACAGAGCCCTACCGCTCCGGATTTTATTTTTATGGACTGCCGGATAACTCTGTGCGCCGTTCCCTGCATGGCTTCGAGCAGCGTGTTTCCTTCTACTCCCCGGTCTATCAGGACCTTTTTGCTTTGGGCTTTCTGAGAGATCGGAACAGCGCTCTGGAACAGGCTTACGGACAGATCGATTATCCCTATCCGGTGGCCCTCAGCGCCATCGAGGTTGGCATCGGGGATTATGAACAGCTTTTCGCGCGCGGACTGCTGAGGAAAAACCGCCTCTTCGGGGTGGACAGCCTCCAGGCCGGGTTCGGCTTCCTGATCCAGGACGGGGACTGGCTGGGGCGGGATTCGGGCCGCGAAGCGCTGTTTTTCGATCTCAGCCTCCCGCTGGGCAAAACCACTCTGGACCTGGCTGTGGCCGATCACCGCGCCGATCTCTCGCAATACTATCTCCGCCCTGAATACTGGTCGAACCCAGAATACCGCATGGAGCGCCATCACCGCGATATCTTTGCTGCCTGGCGCTCTCCCTGGCTGGATCTGGCCCTGCTGCATGAACACGATCTTTCCATCGAGACCGTTTACGCGGATACTTTGCGCGACGACGCCCTCCGCCTGCGGGCTTCAAAAACCCTGCGGACCGGCAACCTGAGCCTCACACCTCTCTACGAGCGGATGTTCGTCTGGCGGAGTTTCGGCATGGCTACGGACGACCACACCGACCTGCTGGGCCTGGACCTCGGCCTTTCCACAGCCCGGATCAGGGCGGAAGCGAAGCTGGAACTGAAAGACTTCAAGCGCTTCCGAGCCCTGGCCGATCTGGGCTATCGCCTGGGCCAGTTCCGCTTTGGGCTGCTGGGATCTTACCGCAACAACCTTCCCGCGCCGCTGCTGTGGGCGCCCAACCCCTTCAGCCCCAAGGATTCGCTGGTCCATGTGGATATCCACGACAACGCCCATCTGGGCCTTTATCTGAACTGGCTTTGGGGCCAAAACTCCCTGAACCTCTCCGGAGGCCGGCGCGTGGTTTCCACCCAGCCCAGCATCGATCTGGTGCCCAGCCCTCAGCCCGTGAATTATCTCCGCTTCAGCGCCCGCATCGATCAAACCTGGAACAACTGGAACCTGGACTGGCAACCAGGAATCGTCTGGCAGGGTGGATATCAATATCTTTTCAACGAGCCGAAGCTGCGCTATCAGAGCCACCTGAACCTCAGCCGCCTGCTTTCCCACCACAATGCCCTCTTCGCTGGTTTTTCCCTGCTCGGCCACAGCTCTTTCCTCACTCCCGACGGCGATTTGACCGTCAGAGAGGAAGCGCTGATCATGGATATCTGGGCCGGGGTCCGCATCGGCACCCGCTTCGAGTTCCAGATCAGCTATAAAAACCTGCTCGATTCCGGCATTTACGGCGTTGATCCCCTGCCCGGGTCGCTGCAGGCCGCCCTGCGCTGGTATTTCCTGAACTGAGACCCGATGCGCTATAAAGCCGTTATCTTCGACCTCGACGGCACCCTTATCGACTCCATGGGCCTCTGGCGCCAGGTGGACCGCGATTTCCTCCACAAACGCGGCATCGCCGTGCCCCGCGACCTCTTTCACCATCTGCCCGCCGGCAATTCCTTCATCCAGACCGCCCAGTATTTCAAGGACCGCTTTGGCCTGCCCGACAGCGCGGAAGCCATCATGGCCGAATGGACCCAGATGGTGGGCTGGCACTACGCCAACGACGTGAAGCTCAAGCCCGGCGCCAAAAAGCTGGTGGCCAAGCTCCATCTGGCGAAAATCCCCCTCGGCCTCGGCACCAGCAATTCCCGCGAACTGGCGGAAAAAGTGCTGGTCCAAACCGGCATTTGGCACTACTTTGTCTCTGTGGTCACCGGCGACCAGCAGCTGCTGGGAAAACCCTGGCCGGACATCTATCTGAAGGGCGCCCGGGAGCTGAATTTGGAGCCGGGGGAGATCATCGTGGTGGAGGACACCCTCACCGGGATCCAGGCCGCCAAAGCAGCAGGAATGCGCGCTGTGGCCATTTACGATCCCGACAGCGAGGAATTCCAGCCCCGGATCCGGGCCCTGGCCGACGCTTTCGTGCAAAACTACAAAGAATTAAGCGAGTTACTTGAGATATGAACAAGCCTTTATACATCGTCATCGGCGCCTATGGCAGCGGAAAAAGCGAATTTTCCCTCCACCTGGCCCAAAGCCTGAACACCCCTGAACACGATGTGGTCCTGGCGGACATGGACGTCGTCAACCCCTATTTCCGTTCCCGCGACGTGCAGGAGGAATTCGCCGCCCAGGGCATCGGAGTTATCGCCCCCGAAGGCCAGTTCAAACACGCCGATCTGCCCATGCTCTCGCCGCGGATCAAAGGCGCCATCGAAAACCACGCCAAAACCGTGATCCTGGACGTTGGCGGCGATCCCGCCGGCTGCCGCACCCTGGGCCGCTTCGTTGATGCAGCCAGCCTGCGCGGCTACGAGATGCTCTTCGTGGTGAACACCTTCCGCCCCTTCACCTCCAGCGTGGAGGAAGTGCTGCGGATGAAGGACCAGCTGGAATTCGCCTCCAAACTGAAGATCACGGAGTTCGTCTGCAACAACAACCTCATGGAACACACCACCGAAGACGTGGTGCAACAGGGCATCGACATCCTGGCCGAATGCAGCCGCCTCACCGGCCTTCCCTTCAGGCGCTATCTGGTGCTGGACGCCTATGCGGACATCGTTCCCGACGGCCTCGGCGGCAAACAGCGCCTGGTGATGGCCTACACCCTCAAAAAACCCTGGGAAGCGCTGGTCATGAAGGGGATCTGATTTACTTTGCTCTTCTCGGAGAGGACATCCTAAGGTCTTGTCCCAGACAGACAAAATGTAAATATCTGCATGTATCGGAAGTGTTTGCGCGTATAGGGGGCTTAACCCTGGACAAAATATCCCTATAATCCTTATTGGGTATATACTTGCAAGAACCGCTAAAAACAGGGTGTGTAAAAAGAGAAGTTAGCGTTCTATTGAATTCTATAACTTACTCTGCTCTGGTATCTTGCAAGAATGTAAGAATCCGTAAGAATTTATTTCTGCGTAAATCTATGTGCAGTATGATCTTGCAAGAATGCAAGCTTTTTTCTATATTAGAGAGAATTCTGCAAATCAATAAATACAAATAACTGCGATTTATTCTTACATTCTTGCAACTTCATATGCAGCATATAGATATAACCGTAAGAATCCGTAAGAATGTTAAAACCTTTCTTACGCACGTAAAACCATCCAGGTAAGGATGGAGGGCCCGAAACCTGGATTGCCGGCTTGAACTCCATAGCATCTGTCTTCCCGGCCGGCGACCATCACCCCGCCCCGCTCTATCATTCCGGACTTTTCCACCACACCGCCCCGCTCTGTCATTCCGGACCTTTCCACCACCCCGCCAGGTTGTGTCATTCCGGGGTAGGGGCCCCGGAATCCAGACGGTCAAACCAAAACAACTACACATCGAAAGCGGGGGCTTTTCAGGCGGAGCCTGCAAAGACCCCTTCCCAGGGCATTACCCCGAAGGCCTGGATCCCGGGTCCCTGCGTGCTGGCGCACGCTTCCCGGGATGACGCAGCGGCCGAGCCTTCCGGTGAAACAGCCCAAAACGCTGTTACACCCTTCCGCCCTTCCACCCTTTCACGCCAAACGCAGCATTGGAATGCTGCGCTACGGCCAACGAAAACCGCCCAGCCCCGACTTGTCATTCCGGGGTAGCGGGGTCCTCGCGGACGAGCGCAGCGAGCCCGTGGGGTGCTGTAGGGGCCCCGGAATCCAGACGGTCAAACCAAAAAAAAGCCCCATCGAAAGCGGGGGCTTTTCAGGCGGAGCCTGCAAAGACCCCTTCCCAGGGCATTACCCGAAGGCCTGGATCCAGGGTCCCCGCGTGCTGGCGCACGCTTCCCCGGGATGACACAACGGCTAAGCCTTCAGGGAAAACAGCCCAAAACGCTGTTACACCCTTTCGCCCTTCCACCCTTTACGCCAAACGCAGCATTGGAATGCTGCGCTACGGCCGGTGAAAACCGCCCAGCTCAAGCTGTCATTCCGGGCCTTTCCACCACCCCGCCCCGCTCTGTCATTCCGGGGTAGGGGCCCCGGAATCCAGACGGTCAAACCAAAAAAAAGCCCCATCGAAAGCGGGAGCTTTTCAGGCGAAGCCTGGAAAGACCCCTTCCCAGGCCATCAAACCACTTAACTTTCACGCCGATTACAGACCATTAACAGGCCAGGCTAGCTGTGATCACCAATCTTTTAGAAAGGCAGCTCAACCTCCCTGGGCAGCAAGAAATCGGACAGGTCATTCCACTGCGGGTTCATATCTTCGATAAGTTCAACTTTTTTTAGCCGTCGCCAATTCTTCAACCTCTTTTCTGCCAACACGGCTTCTTTGGTATCACCGAGATGTTGATACCAAACCAAGGTTTTCAGGCCGTACTTTCTGGTGAATCCGGGAAATGCGCCTGACTTGTGTTCAGCCACCCGTCTGGCCAGGTTGTTGGTGACGCCGATGTAGATGGTGCCGTTGCGGTGGTTGGCCATGATGTAGATGAAATAGTCTTTCATGCAGACAATGATAAACAGATTGAACTTAGCAGGCAAGCAGGTTCTTTGTTTCAACCTGTGTGTAGCGTTAAAAAAAGAGCGGTCCATGGCCTGGATTCCGGGGCCCCCACCCCGGAATGACAATTCGGCCTGGATCCCGGGGCCCCCACCCCGGAATGACAATTCGGCCTGGATTCCGGGGCCCCCACCCCGGAATGACAATTCGGCCTGGATTCCGGGGCCCCCACCCCGGAATGACAAATCGGCCTGGATCCCGGGGCCCCCACCCCGGAATGACAAATCGGCCTGGATTCCGGGCCCCCCACCCCGGAATGACACTTAGGTCTGGATTCCGGGGCCCCGCGTGCTGGCGCACGCTTCCCCGGGATGACACAGCGCCCAGGCCTTAAGGTGAAACAGTCCAGGTTGACGCACAGCCACATCTTTTCGCATATACACCGTTATTCGAGTAATTCGTGGACAAAACTTTTTCCAGCGTTTTCCCCGTTTCCGCGTTTTTCCGCGACCAATTCTTTGCGGCCGCGGCCGATGCTCCAGCTTCGCTCCCTTAGCCGCCTCCCATCCGCCTCTCCCTAACCTCCCCTTAACCTCCCCCCGAACAGGCGGGAACTTAGGGGGAGGCTGGCAATAGGCTGGTGATTCAGGGCTAGGGGCGGAGCAGCCGGATATTGGCAAAAACGCAGGTTAATCCAGGCGGGATGAGCCCTCCGGCGATGATGGGCTACATTTCCGGGGCAGGGAAGCAGGGAGTGGATCCTCAGCAGTTAAAAACCAGAAACCTAAGAAAATTCAAAAAATATCTTGACAGGATTTCAAGATAATTAATCCTGACCTTGATATTATTAAGGAGTAGATCATGGAAATGACATCCTGCCCGATCTGCAAGCATGCCCTCGAGATCCGGGAGCTTCACTGCCCCGCCTGCGAGGTGAGTTACAGAGGGAATTTCAGCCAAAGCTGGCTGGGGGCGTTGGATCCCCGGCAGCTGGAATTCGTAAAACTGTTCATCATTGTCCAGGGCAACATCAAGGAGATGGAAAAGCACCTGGGCATATCCTACCCCACGGTGAAGAGCCGGCTGGCGGAGATCATCCGCCTGATCGTGAGCGAAAGCCCTTCCGTAGAGGATTTCGGCGATATCCTGAGCGATCTGGAGCAGGGTTTCATATCCGTGGAGGAAGCCATCAGCATGATAGACACAAGGAGGAAATCATGAAAACGGCAAAGATCGATCTGAACTACGACTTTGGGGGCAAAGACACAGTGGAGATCACAAACAACATGGCGCCGCTGCACATCGGGCGTTCAGAAAGCGGCCAGGTGGAGATCCGGGCAGAACTCAGCATCCCCTCTTTCGTGCCGGGAACTGACTTCGCGGAATACTTTCACGTGGATGAAGACGGCAAAACCCTGGAGATCGGGCTGGAGCGCATTCCGGAGCTCAAAGAGGCTTTCATGGGAACCGGCCGTTCGCAGGTTTGGGTGAAGGTTCCCTCCGGAGCGGCGGTGATCGCCAAAACTGACAATCTGCCCATCAAAGCGGTGGGAATTCAAGGCGCGATGGTGCTGCACAACGAAAACGGTCCGCTGAAGCTGGAAGACTGCGCCGGCCACATCCATCTGGAAAACGAGAACGGCCCCATCAAGCTGCAAAGCTGCGAAGGGGATTTCGAGATCCGGCTGGAAAACGGTCCCCTGGCCGCGGAAAAGCTGAGCGGCGCCAATCTCGAGATCAGCTCCGAGAACGGCCCCGTGAAGGTTCGCCTGGCCAGCTTCTCACGGGTGAAGATCAACAACGAGAACGGCGTGATCTACTATGAAAGCCTGCCCCTGGACAGCGGCGAGATGGACTTTGTGAACGAAAACGGGGTCGTGAACCTGGTGCTGGCGCAGGAACAGAATTTCGAGCTGGAGGCCGAGACGGAAGTGGGTAGCATTTCCACCTCCGGAGGCACCGTTGATGACGCAGGTGAAGGTGGCATCAAGATTGAAGTGAAAACCGAAGACGGGGTTGTCAAGAAGACCATCCGCCGCGGCGAAGGCGGCCTGAAGATCAGGGTGAAAACCGAAAACGGGGTCATTAAGCTGAGCGCGGACGGCCAGAACGACATGAGTTTTGTGAAGATGAAGATCAAGGACCTGAAGGGCGCGATCGGTTCCGCGATGGGTGAGGAGGACAGGGAAAAGGTAAAGAGTGCTCTGAACTCGGCCTCGGCGGCGGTGGAGAAAGCCATCGGCTCCATCAATGAGGACAAGATCAAGGAAAAACTCAGCGGTGCCCTGGGCAAACTGCAGAAAACGGTTGAGGAATTCGATTTCAAGGAAACCTCGGACAAGGTGGCAAAGACGGTGGACCAGATAGGCGACGAGGTTACCGACACCCTCAAGATCGTGCTCCGCAAAGTGAAAGACAGCGACGACAGGCCCCCCAGGGAGCATTTCGCCGGCGCCGAGGACTATTCGGAACCGGGCATTCTGAAGGAATTCATCAGAAAAACGGTGGATGCCGCCATCGCCAAAACGAGTGGCAAAGGCCTCAGCGACAGCGAAAAGCAGGCCGTGGACGAACGCAGCCGGGCCAAGATCCTGGAAATGCTGGAAAGCGGCAAGATCACCGCGGAGGAGGCGGAGCGCCTGCTGAAGGCCATCGGCAGAGAATAAAACCTTGACAGAAACCTGGCTCAACAAAGTTTGAGCCGAACCGGTCGGGATGTAGCGCAGTCCGGTTAGCGCGCTCGGTTCGGGACCGAGAAGTCGGAGGTTCAAATCCTCTCATCCCGACCATTATTTTTGTGGTCGTCGCGAAGGAACCATGCCTGAAGAAAAAATTAAGCTGAAGTATTATCTCAAACTCCTGTATCCTTTTGTGAAAAAGGATATGGGGCTTCTGCTTTTCGGGCTGTTCGCGATGCTTTGCACCTCCGCCCTGCAGCTGCTCTATCCCCTCATCCTGGCCGAGATAATCGACAAAAGCATCCCCAACGCCGATGTGGCGCAGATGTACCGCTTCGGGGCGCTGTTCGTGGGCGCGGTGATCGTGGCGGGCATCCTCTCCTATCTGCAGATCGTGCTGCTTTCCAAGCTGGGCGTGAAGATCATCACCCAGTTCAAGGCCCAGGTTTTCCGCCATCTGCTCACTTTGCCGGTGGAATGGTTCAACCGCCAGCAGGTGGGGGAGCTGATCGCGCGGGTGGAATCGGACGCGGAGCGCGTGAAAGCGCTGTTTTCGGAGCTTTCGATCCGCATCATCGGCAATCTGCTCTTCTTCCTCGGCGTTTTCCTGGTGATGTTTCTGCGCGATTGGCACGTGGCTACCTACGTGCTGCCGATGATGGCGGTGGCGATCGTGGGCTACTATTTCCTGATCAAATACCTTTCCAAATTCTATCGCCTAATCCGGGAAAAGAACGCTCTGGTGACCGCCAAGATCACCGATTTCGTGCAGGGCATGCCGATCATCCAGGCCTTGAACCAACAGAAGAAGGTCTATAACGACCTCAAGGCCGCCTCCGACGACAAATACAAGCTGGAAACCCGGACCAGCTTCATCGAATACGGCTCCCAGAGCGTTTTCATGCTCAGCTTCGAGGTGCTGCTGCTGATCGTGATCATCAAGCTCACGGCGCCGCGGATCATCGCCGGGGCGGTTACCCTGGGCACCCTGATCGTGTTTGTGGATTACATCTTCCGGATGATCTGGCCGCTGATGCAGATCTCGGAAAACGTGATGCAGATCCAGCGGGCCTTTGTATCGCTGAAACGCATATTGGAGCTTACCGACCTGCAATCCGAAGAAGCGCTGTTCACCGGCACCAAGAACCCCGCTTTCGAATCCGAGATCCGCTTCGAGAACGTCTGGTTTGCCTACAAAAACGAGGAGTGGATC
>Ga0172377_10001864_pt1 | contig 21513 bp, 20 predicted proteins | sample Pumphouse3metaG_FD_119749 | JGI IMG/M metagenome (GOLD analysis project Ga0172377, IMG submission 119749) | Leachate microbial communities from a municipal landfill in Southern Ontario, Canada - Pumphouse #3 metaG | ecosystem: Engineered > Solid waste > Landfill > Unclassified | place: Canada...
CCTTATCGTCTGATGTAAAAGGAGTCGTCATCGCGGTGATGACTCCATGTAGTTTTTTCATAGTATACCTCTTGTTCAGCTATACTGAATAATATTCATTAATATCAACCATTAGCACAATAATAAAACCAAATAATTCAGTTGTCAACAAATTTTATGCAGAATACGATCAAGAGTTTGGATATCATGGACTTACAGAGATTTACTTACTATAGGCCTAAGAATTTGCACGAAACAAACATTGTGCGTCCCGAATTTCATTTTGAAGTGTCTTTCTTTAAGGAAAATAAGAATCTCCTCATGAACCCTGCCACCAGTAAAGACAAACTCCACCTTGACAAATGCCGCTCTTGATGCCTGCTTGATGCATCCGGTGTATCAAAAGAAATACTCAAGACTGGCCACGGCAAAGTAATACGTATAAAGTAGTTCTCCATTTCATCAAAAACACACTTGCTACTTGTATGAGGCCACAAGGTATGGGACCGATTGCTCGTTGGCTTCTGGTCTCTCTTTTTCCGTGTTAATATATGGTCATGAACCCAATCACCCTAGGTTTGGGAGAGAGAGATTGCAGCCTTCCTCATGAAGGTAAAGGAGTGTTTTATGGCAAGAGAGCTAGGAGAGTTCCTTGGATTTTGCACGATAGTCTTCTTTGTCTTAGCGATGCTTAATTATGTGGTGAAATTCATCAACAGGAAATTTGGATCTTCTCTGAAGGCATACCCAAGATTCCAGATAGCATTCAGCTTCTTCCTGAACTTTATTGTCAAGTGGCATAAGTTGTTCGGTCTCTTGTCCATTATGACCCTGCTTGCCCATTTCCTCATCCAGCTCAACAATTTTGGCATCCGACTCACTGGAGTCATGGCTGCAATCTTATTGCTGGTTCAAGGGGCATTGGGGATCTATGGAGCAAAGGCAAGACATAAAGGTAAGAGCTGGATTATAATTCATAGAACCATTGCCGTTCTGCTGCTGGTTGCCATTATTGTACATGTAGCATGACAAGGATCCAAAGGAGTCTTCCTTTCTTAACCCCAACGAAACAAAACTTCAATCCTTTGGTTACTCATTGCCTCATGTCTCCGTTTTCCATGACACTGAATTGACTCAATCCCTGACTTTCTCAAGAAGAAAAACAGAAGGACCAAGTCATTGTCTCGTTGGTAATAGTCTTCTATTCAATTCACATCGTCATTATCCATAAAGGAGAATCCATTCTCCAAAAAGGCGTAATTATACTGTGGAAAAGGGGATTTGTATGAAAAAACTTCTAATCGTGGTTCTTTTGGGCCTGCTCTGTGCTTTGCCTCTATCGAGCAAAGCTTATCTTTCGGTCAATGACCTTGACCCCCAAAAACTCTCCAGTACCAAGACTTTTGATGATGTCTCAATCTGCGCAACCAGTGAGAAAGGGGTATCCATCGATTTGATCGATGTCGCTCGTACCGCAAAAGACGGGGAGATTTTCAACAGCCGCATCAAACTGGGAGGAACGGGATCGACAGCCTATCGCAGTTTAAAATTCACCGCCAAGAAAGGTGAGAAGCTCACCATATATCTCAACAGCTCCTCCAAGACCGATGCCCGCACATTGGCAATTGCAAAACAAGATGGAACGGAAGTCGCTACCATTGTCGCTGATCCTGATACGGGGACTGTCGCTGGCATGGGGGCCTATGTCTTCATTGAAGATGGTGTCTATTATGTCTACTCCAAGAACAGTGGTATCTATATATATGAGATTGTAGTAGAGAAGTAATCATGAAAAAACTTACCACTTTCCTTTTTATTTTCTTTATGCTAGCACTCTCCCTCAGTGCTGAGAACTGGGTGCCTGAGATAACCAATATCCAAAGTGAGGGGAATACTGTCACAATATTGTTTAATCTCAGCACTTCAGCCACCACGGCTGAAGGTGCCGAGGTGGAGATTATTCAAAGCGATGGAACCTTGCTTACTTCAAAAAAGGTTGGCAAAAGCCGCAAGGATGCAAAGAAAATCAGTTTCGAATTAAAGAAAAGTGGGAAGTATCTGGCACAAGTGACCGCATGGAAAGGCGAGGAGAAGCAAGCGTCCGAGGCAAAGGGATTCACTTTCTCCTTGAAATTGGAAAAACCAGCGGTGACTGTGCTCAACAAAGGAAACTTCACGCTGGAGGTCTCATGGAAAAATGTTCAGGAAGCAACCAGTTATCTTGTACGTTGCTCTGACGGGACACAAAGGGAGACCTCTTCACTTCAGACGATCTTCAGCAATCTGAAACCCGATACACGCTATACCATCACAGTAAGTGCCATACGGGAAAACGAGATGGTGACTTCCGATCCGTTCATCAAGACCGCAAGGAAAGACGAAGAACGTACTTGGCTATTCACTGAATTCGGACAAAGTACAAACGCAACCTTAAACTCCTTTACCATGCATAACAGTGACAATCTGAATTTCTCATTGAAGACCTGCACTTTCAATGAACAAGATCTGACGATAAACGAAAAAGGAGGCAAGTTCACCGCATTTCATGACGGAATCTCGTTCTATTACACCACCATAAATCCCAAGATTGAGAATTTCAGCTTGACAGGTACCTTCCACGTTGACTATATCAATCCAACTGCCGACGGACAGGAAGGTTTTGGAATTATTGCCATGGACAGTCTGGGACAAGATGGCCAATCCATGGTCAACCACTACACCAATAGTGCGGCCATTATCGCAACAAAGTTCGAAGAGACCATCAACGGGGTGAAAAAGACCAGTAAAGATACTATCGGGGCCAGATTTGTCACCAACCTTACTCCCCAAATACTCCAGGGAGGAGACCAGATGATCGCCCAATACGGGACAAGCATAGGTCATGCTTTCAGTTACGACCAAAGTGATCTGGTACGCTCCAACGACGTGTACACCCTTACTCTTAAGAAGGATAATACCGGTTATCATGCGATTCTCAAACAGACGATAGCCAGTGAAGGCACTGTTGAAGAATATACTCTTTACGGGGCGGACAAACTTTCTGTCCTCGATAGCGATCATCTGTATCTGGGTTTTGCAGCTGCTCGTGGATGCAATGTCACAATAAGTGATGTCAAGTTCTCCCTCACCCAGACCAAGGACGACCCTCCTCCTGAGGAGGCCCCTCCCACATTGGTTCCTCTTCTTACCAAGATAGACAGCCCTACAAGTTACAGCAGTAGCGACTACCCCTTCACATTCATCACCAATTGTGATGGATTGCTCACAGTGAAAATTCAAAACGGGAAAACACTGGTCAATGAGGAGAAAGTAACGGCGAACAAGGATTTCGTACGACATCTCACCCTGCAGAAAGGAATCAATGATTACCAGATCATATTCCAACCTCAAAAGGATTGGCAGCCCTATCCTCATAGCGTGATGGCCAGTTATGACAAAGACACCAAGCAGTATGTGGAAAGTTACAATAGCGTCTCAATTATGCAGACGGTAATATATCTGAACTATCCTGGAACCGAGTTATACGCCTCTAAAAATGGTTCTCCTTTTGGTGATGGCACCAAGGCTGATCCCTTGGATTTGAACAGTGCTGTTTCATATTGTAAAATGGGGCAGACGATTATCCTTACAGACAGCGAATACCATCTTACCAGACCTCTTGTTATAGAGCGTGGCAATGACGGGACTCAGACACAACGCAAAACTCTCAGGGCGGCAAACCGCGCAGTACTGGATTTTTCATCTGCAGGGGGAGGCCTTCAATTATGGGGTTCCTATTGGACTATTGAGAATATCGACATCACCAACACCCCCGATAATGTGAAAGGTCTGCAAGTTGCAGGAAACAACAACATCATTCGTGCGGTAAATGCTTATGGCAATGGGGATACAGGCATCCAGATAAGCGGAACAAGTACCGAGGATTACCACAAATGGCCCAAGGACAATCTGATACTAGGGTGTGTCAGCCATGACAATTGCGATAGTGCGCAGAACAATGCGGATGGTTTCGCAGCAAAATTGACCGTAGCGGAAGGCAATCGTTTCAAGAACTGCATAGCGTATAGCAATATTGATGATGGCTGGGACCTCTTCAGCAAGATTGAAAGTGGTCCTATTGGTGCCGTGGTCATCGAGAATTGCATTGCATATAAGAATGGAAGCCTTAGTGACGGGACAGGCAAAGGTGACGGCAACGGGTTCAAGCTTGGCGGGGATGGTATCGCGGTGAAACATGTCCTGCGGAACAGCCTTTCCTACAATAATGGCGCCAGTGGCATCACCAGCAACAGCAATCCCTCTGTGGTGTTGGAAAATGTCACCAGTTATGGTAACGGGAATTACAATATCACTCTGTACGGCAAGGGAACCGGGGAACGGTATTTCAGTACCAAGGATTGCTTGTCCCTCAATGGAGGGCTTGCGGATAACATCAAGGAAGTTCCAGATCAGGATACCGGTAACAACTATTATTTCAACGGAGCCATCACTACCAACGGTAGCCAGATACTTGACAGCACTATCTTCAAAAGCACAGATACCAAAATAGTTCCTGTCGTTACCTCCCAACTTACAATAGACGTACATGGTCTCTTTTCACAAGCATTGACTGCAGGTTGCAATTTCTAATATTCATGCCCTTTTGCAGGACGGGATTTCCCGTCCTGCATCTTTTGGGTTAGAAATCGTAAAAAAAGGAAAAAAAGCACGCCTAGGATACATCCAAGAGTATTATCAAAAATATCATCAAACTCGAACAAGCCAAGATGAAAAACCAATTGTGTCAATTCGGTGAGAGTGCTACAGGCAAAGCCAAGAAGAATAATCTTCAGAGAACCAAGATATCGTAAGTCTGAAAGCAAGAAACCAAAAGGAACATAAAGAAGAATGTTCAGCAATATCTCACTGAGCATCATCATATTACCGGCAAGAGCAAGTCTGTAGGACCAGAAAAGCTGCAACTCAAATCTCATTGAAGGACTGACTTTCCTGAAAAGCAGGGTCTCGCTAAGGTTCAAATATACATAGAGGGCAAAAAGCACCCAGCGCAACCTTTTCAAGGAAGTCCTGTGGATTCCAATCTCTGCAAGGAAAAAGAAAACAATCATCCCAAGAAAGAGAGGGATGGTTATGTTGGTTACTTGGTCCATAAATGCCTTGCAACAGGAAAAACAAGATTTCTCCCGTCCTTTTTCCGTATTGTAGCGCACAAAGAAGCAAGAAAGAAGGTTTATTTTTCTAATAACAGGTCAGGCACATGTCGGGTTCCAAGACATCAGGAGGGTCCTTATGAGGTGGACAGGATCTCTCAGAAGCCATTTTCTTCTCACCAGGGACGACTTTCCAATTAAGATTTTTTATTGAAGATTTTCATTTTTCAATCCTTCATATACAACTAATTTTGCATAATGCAAACGAATACATCAAAATAGTTCGGAAATAATTGTTTGACTATATGGAATACCGATGGTAAAATTCAATTAGTTGAAAAAACGAACTAATTAGGAGCATGCATATGTCTTGTTGCCTTTTCATTCCAACATATTGGAGTACGGAAACTCTTCAAAGTTGGAAGATATTTGACCATCCCTCCCCCATCACTGAAGATGGGACTTTGGGAAGAACGCTAAAAAATCTTCAAGATATCGGATTTTCAGATCAGATTGTGGTTCTTCCTATTCCTTGTTCTTTGGATATCACTCAGAAAGTACAAGAGATTTGCAAAAAAACATCCCTCCCTCTTTCTGTCATCACCAATGATGAATATACCAAACTGTCCGATATCCTGAAAGAAACAGGGTTCTCTGGTACCGATTTTTCCCTTATTGATTACAATACCTATGGGGGGGCACGAAATATAGGGCTTGTGTATGCAGCCATGCATGGTTTTGACCAGATTATCATGATTGATGATGATGAGTGCATCGATGCAGATTACAAAATCAAGGCGCTTGCCCATATTGGAGAAAAATGCCAAGGCCGATTGGTATTGGGAAAAACCGGATGCGTCAAGGACGCACAAGGGAACAAGGTATATGATGGGCAAAAAGGTCCCTGGGGTAACAATTGGCCAAAGGACGAGCTCTTTAACCAACAAATCAAGCAATATCTTGATGCCCCTGAGAATCTGATGAGATGTTCTCTTGGTTTCGGGGGGAACATGGTCATCGATCGGAGGCTGTTCACTCAGGTCCCGTTCGATCCGGGTGTGACCAGGGGTGAGGATGACGATTATCTTCTGAATTGTCGATACTGTGACTATGATTTCTTCTTTGACAAAGACCTGTTGCTTTTGCATCTTCCTCCAGAACGTTCCAATACCTTTTGGAGCAGGCAAAGACAGGACATCCTTCGTTTCCTGTATACCAGAGAGAAAATCAAGGCCTTGGGAACCCCTCAGGAGAATATTGGAATGTTCCTCAGGTATTTCACTGGGGAAGATTTAGAAAAGAAGGCGGTTTATTCCAGCATTGAGGCGGCTTTGCATTTCGTCCAGACGAATGAGAAGGAGTTCAAGGAGTTCCTTGAGAATGCAAAGACTGTGGTTGCCTATGACCATGCAGCACTTGCAGAAAAAGCAGAGTCCTTCAAGCGTATGATACCAAGTTGGCAACACTCAATGGCCATGTTATGGAAATAAAGAAGCACCGTATGAGGAAAAAGACTCGAAATGCAACAAAAATCTGCAAGGCTCTTTGGCAACATCCTCGGGATAGCAGGATAGATTTGTCCAAACGGCTGGGACTTGATAAATCCACGGTAACTTCAGAAATCTCAGAATTAATCAAAGCAGGAGTTATTTGTGAATTGCCCAAACAGGATACGGTCTTTTCTTCCTCTGGTACGGGACGAAAGCCCATCCCTCTTGCCATCAGCAAAGATTATGGAATCGTCCTTGGCCTTTCCATCCAAGCAGGCTCATACTCTTTGGTTGTGGTGGATCTTGTGGGTAATGTGGTGTTCTCTAAAGACGTGGAGGAATCAATCACCCAGAAAAACGCCATTGAATCAATCACAAGAATCTACGAGGACTTCGTTAAAAATCTCTCCAAGGATGCACCTAGATGTTTTGGCATGGGCATCGGATTTGGAGGTTTGATTAATCAGGAGGATAGTTCAGTACAGTATTCGGTACCTTTGGATATAACGGAGAAATTTACTTTTCTCGATGAGATAAAGAGAAGAATCCCGGTGACCGTCACCTTGGAAAACAATGCGAACTGCTGTGCATGGGCACAGCTTGCCTTCCTGCATGATACTGCTCATAAGAATTTCCTGTTCATTCTTCTCGAATTCAAGCAGGTCCTCGTACCCCACCAGAAATATGGTGGGGTAGGTATCGGGTTAGGCATTGTCATCAATGGAAAAATTTACCATGGTACCAATTCCTTTGCAGGAGAATTCAGAAGTGCCTTTTGCAAAGAAAACAATGATGAACAAATGTCAATCTCCAAGGAAGAAATGAATAAAATTCTGGAGAATCCTGTGATATTCACCCGTTTCATTGAGGAATTGGCTGCAAACATCGCAATGTTTGCAAATACACTGGATATCGGAGAAGTGTTCGTTGGCAGCGACATGGAAAGCCAAGGCAGAGCCTTTTGCAAGGCCTTGGAAGAAGCAATCTCCCGCAATTGGATTTTTCCTGTGGAAAAGGAAGTACCCATCAAATATTCATCCTACGGATCCGGCACCATCGCTTACGGGGCGACGGGAAAACTCATCCAGACATTATTCGACTCAGGGATTATTCCTTGAAAAGGATTGACCGAATGTAGCATGCATGGCATGAAACAATAAAAAAAAGGAAGGAAAGGAAGTATGAAAAAAGTAAAAACACGCGTACTAGTTGTTCTCCTGCTGATGATTGCTCCTTTTGTGCTCTCAGCTAATGGCACAAATGAACAGGCACCGACAAAAGCTCCCACGAACACGGCTGCTTCGAAAATCACCCTCAATGTCCTGGACTACAGTGATGCAACTGCTCCTGGTTATGAGGAATTCCAAAAAGTCTGGCAACAATTCACCGAGGGAAACCCAGAAATCACCTTGAAGAAAGAAGACCTTACCAATGAGGCTTTCCATCAGAAGATGGCTGCGTATGTTGCTGCAGGAACGATTCCTGATGTGATGTACATGTATCCTTCTGGAAGATCTGCTGTATTACATGAAAAACATCTGGTAAAAGATCTTGCACCGCTACTTGGCAGTGATTTTCTGAAGGATTTTCTTCCTGCTGCCATCAATACGGATGATCAGAGCGGTCATTATCTGGCCATGCTCCCCCAGTCCATTTGCTACTCCAGCGTGATGTTCGTCAATACCAAGCTCTTGAAGGATTACGGGCTTTCCATGCCAAAGACCTATGAGGATCTCAAGGTAATGGTCCCAAAATTGAAAGCAAAAGGCATCCAGACCGTACTCATGGCAAATAAGGATGATTGGGTGATGCAATCCTGTCTTTTCTCAACTATTGCTGGACGTTTCGTCAACAAGGAATGGATCAATGAAGCAAAAGAAGGGAAAGTGAAGTTTACTGATCCTGAGTTTGTGAATGCTCTCAAGTTTGTCGATACCCTGTACAAGGATGGAGTCATCTCACGGAATACCATTCAACTTTCCTATGGTGAAGTCCCCGGACTTTTCGCCTCTGGAAAAGCCGCATTCCTTATCGATGGTGATTGGAGGCAGAATGCCTTCATCACTGATAAGTCTTCCGGCCAGGCGTTGATCAGTCCTGAAGACCAGAAAAACAACATCGCATTGGTGGCGTTCCCAGCCATTCCCAATGAGAAATATCCTGGTGTTGTTTCTTCCACTCTCGGCTGTGGATATGGAATTTCTTCAGAAATCCCTGCTGGATCCGAAAAGGAAAAGGCTGCCGTCAAACTTGTGAAATATCTCTATTCACATGACGTGCAGAAATTGTATCTTGAGAAGGGCAAGTACATCACCTCAAGGACCGATGTCGTCAGTGACCAGCTGGAGCCATTAACCACAAAGATGATGCAGTATTACTCAACTATCGATACTACTTGTTATGTGCTTGATTCAGCACTTGATCCAAGCGTCTACACCGTACTTAACAAGGTGCTTCAGGAGATTGGGCTCGGGACAAAGACACCGGAACAGGCTGCGAATGAAGTGCAGGTTGCGATGGATGCTTATCTCGCCACCAAGGCAAGCAACTGATTTCTCATGCCTAAGCCCAAAAGGGCTTAGGCATTCTTGTAAAGGATTTTCTATGAATACAAGTAACAAGGTAAAAAAAAAGCATATCGATGGATGGTCATCCCGTCTTTTGTAATTTATTTGTTTGTAATGGCATTCCCCATCGTTCTCTCCCTTGTCCTTTCATTAAGTAATTTTAGTGGAGGAAAGATATTTGGTAGCGCTCAATGGAGATTGACTGGATTCCAACAGTATGGAAAATTGTTTACCGATCCGTATTTTTGGCATGCATTTAAAAATAATATACTCGTCGTACTTGTCTCCGTTTTCGGCCAATTGCCACTTGGACTCTTTTTTGCTTATTTGATTTACCGGAAAATTGTAAAGTTTGGTGAGTTCTGGCAGGGAATACTTTATGTCCCCTCCATCATTTCCGTAGTTGTCATCGGTATCATGTGGAATCTGATTTTTTCTCCCTATGGTCCCTTGTCCGAAATTGTTAACAAGTATTATTCCCTTTCTTATGCATCAAATCTCTCAAAGATAATCGCTGGATCAATCGGAAGCCAAGGAAAACTAGCCATCTCAGACAATCTGATAGCAAGAATCATTGCTCTCAATCCCCAATCGGTTGCCTCAACATTTTCGAACCCGCAGGTCGAGCTTAAGGATTTGCTCATAAACATGGCAAATATGGGTATCCCTGAAATCCAAGCTGATCTGACTCATCTATTCGCCCCTGTATGGTCAACAAGCTTTCTCAACAAAGAAGGAACCGCAATGATTCCTATCCTCTTTGTCACACTCTGGTGCTGGACTGGTATGTATCTGATTCTTTTCCTTGCGAATATGCAGAAAATCAACCCACAGACAATCGAATCCGCACAAATTGACGGGGCAAAGGAAAAAAGTATCCTCGCCCATATTATTCTCCCTGAACTCTCAGGAGTAATCATGAATGCTGCAATCCTTTGCATCGCAGGTTCGTTGAACTCATTTGCACTGATTTATGCCATGACGGGTGGAGGCCCTGCAAGGATAACACAAGTCCTTTCAATCTATATGTATGAAAAAGCATTCATGGGCACTCCTGATTATCCATTGGCAAATGCCATTTCAATAATGATGGTGGCATTCAGTCTTTTGCTTATCGCCCTAACACAAAATGTAAAAAAACGATTTGGAGACCAAAATGAGTAGTAAATTCAGACAAGAACATACCGTTGGTTCATTTCTATGGAAATTCTTTGCCTATCTGATAATGATTGTTTTTGCTCTCTTGGCAATTTTCCCCCTGATATGGCTTGCAATTAACTCGTTCAAGACAACAGTGGAATTCCAAGCAAACATGATTGGTCTTCCCAAGAAATTCTATACCCAGAACTATAGTGGAGCATGGAGGATTGGCAATTTTGGAGTCCTCTTTGGGAATTCCGTACTTTACACCTTGGTTTCCGTATCTGTCGCTGCGTTCCTTTCGCTTCTTACTGGCTTTGGTTTTGCAAAATTACAACAGAAATCTACAAAACCAATTTATTCAATCTTTATATTGGGAATTCTCCTTACCACACAGACCCTGATGGTACCAATTTTCCTGCAAATATCGCAACTTGACAACTTGCTGGGAAACTTCTTTGAAGCGCTTGGATTATGCAATGCAAAAAATTTCCACCTGTTCTATAACACGAAATTCGGTGTAATCCTCGTATATGTCGGTTCATTGCTCCCCATAGGCGTGTATCTTTGCACAGAATACGTGAAAAGTGTACCGACATCCTTGGTGGAAGCCGCACTAATAGATGGTGCAGGATATTTCCAGATTTTTATCTCCATTATCGTTCCAATGTGTATTCCTATCATCATTACTCTCGGATTACTGAACATACCCACCATCTGGAACGAATTTGCGCTGATTAACATCATGGTCTCGCAACTTAAGTTGCAATCTTTGCCATTGGGAATCTACAAGTTCTCAGGAACACTTGCCTCGGATTACGGAAAAGAATTTGCAGCATTGGTAATCGGGTTACTCCCTATGCTGACATTCTACCTGATCTTCAGGAAACAGATAACGATGAGCGTCGGGAATGGGGCCATTAAGGGATAAAAGCAGGGGATGTCCAACGCCTATTTTTATGAGAGGGAACCTCGATTAAATCACCTGTTCTTGATGATATGATGCATCCAAAATCCTTACAAGGTTCAGCGGAAAGAACAGGGCTTTCCCTTTTTGTCTCATTTTCTGAGTTAAAAATATGTTTTCGTAAAATGGAAATACACTTAACTTATAGTTTTTGTTTGATTAATAAATCAAATCAAAAACTATTTGAAAATCAAAGAGAAAGTTTTATTGTAAGGACAACTATGAAAATAATCAAAGTCGAAGCAAAAAACATTCACCATACGTCAGTCATGGTACGTGATAGGGAAGGCCATTCCCATCCTGGAAAATCACATGACGCCAAGATCCCACTCCTTGTCATCACCTGTGATGACGGAACTGTAGGATACTCCATCGGTGGAAGAATGGAGGTTGAAATCCTTAGGAAGGTTGTAGGACCCGCGCTTATTGGAGAAGATCCTTTTATGCATGAATACCATTGGCAAAGGATGAGAACCTGGCAGCGCCTGCATCCTGCATTCACAGGGAGAACCCTCTGTGGTATGGACAATGCCCTATGGGATATCTGTGGAAAAGTCTGTAAGCAACCAGTATATCGCTTACTTGGTGGGTTTCGGGACAAAGTCCCCGCCTATGCTTCAATCATGGTGGGAGACAACCTCCCTGATGGACTTGGAACACCCCAAGCCTATGCCGACTATTCCCTTAAGCTGATCAAACAAGGGTATAAAGGAATAAAGCTTCATACATGGATGCCACCAACCATTCCCGAACCAAACCCAAAACTGGACATCGAGGCCTGTCGTCTTGTCCGTGAGGCAGTAGGTCCTGAGGTTCCTCTTATGCTGGACCCTTATCATGATTATAGTCGTGACCAAGCCTATTATCTCGCGAAGGAACTTGAGAAACTTGATTTCATCTGGCTTGAGGAACCAATGGATGAGAACTCCATCGCCTCATATAAATGGCTGACTGAAAAAGCGAATATCGCACTCTGTGGCCCTGAGACCGCCGAGGGCAAGAGCCAGAATCGAGCGATGTGGATAACACAGGGAGCGGCTGATATTGGCCGTGCAGGGACCGAGGATATGGGAGGGATAACAAGTGTCATGAAAAGTGTTCATCTTTATGAATCTTTTGGCATGAGCGTTGAACTCCATGGGGCGACGATAGGGAACCTCCAAGTACTGGGTGCCATGGGTATTCCCGGAAGGTTCTACGAAAGAGGGATGTTGCATCCTCTGCTTGATTATGAAAAACCCAAACCTTGGTTTAACAGCATCTATGACCCGATGGATAAAAATGGAATGGTAACCATTCCCAACACTCCAGGTCTTGGATGGGACCTCAACCTGGAGTATCTCAATGCCTATTTTGTTGAGTAAGACAAGATAATCAGATGGGCATTGAAAGAAGACAAGCAATACAAGCCACTTCTTTTTCAATGCCCAAGTTTATTCTCTAAAATCCCTTGATGACCTTTTCGGAAAGCCGCTTGATAATCTCAACGGCAAGATTAACTCCATTAGCATAGTCAGCATAGGAAGAAATTCCATAATGGGTATGGGCATATCTGACAGGAATTCCTATGACTATCACAGGAACCCCGCAGTTTGCCAGGTGAATGGGACCACCGTCAGTGGAGCCTGCACTTCGGACAGCTGCCTGAACAGGAATACCAAGTTCCCCAGCAAGATGCAAAGCAAAATGTTGGAATCTTGGATTGGTGATCATCCTGGCATCAATATAGCGAAGCATCGGTCCTCTCTTGATACCAGTCTGACTCTGATATGAAGGAACCACGGTATCATCGGCAGGACATCCTTCAAAGCAAATGGCCAAATCAGGTTTCACTTTCTGTACAGTGACAGCAGCCCCTCTGGTCCCGACTTCCTCCTGAGAAGCAAAAGCCCCGATAAGATTGACCTGAAGATTGGAACCTTTCAGCTCTCTTAATGTCGCAATAATCGAGGCGCATCCCAAACGATTGTCGAAAGCCTTGCCGATGAGCAAGTCATGCTCGGCATCGAACATGCAGATCGCCTCAGGTACGACAGGAGCCGCCACCTCGATTTTGTAATCCCTCTTCACTTCCTCCGCGCTGCTGGCTCCAATGTCTATCACCAAGGAGGTGACGTCAAGCGGCTCTTTCTTTTCAGCCTCACTCATGAAGTGTGGCGGCTTGCTGGCAACCAGGCCTGGGATGTAAACACCCTCCTTGTTCATGACACGGACCATATGGGCAGGGATGTTGGTGGTCACCCATCCTCCGATAGTAATGAACTCAAGCATACCATCAGGACGGATATCCTTTACCATAAACCCTACTTCGTCTGTATGGGCATCCAGCTGAACGACAGGAAGATTCGTTTTGTTTGTTGCAGAAGAAATATAAAGATTTCTCATGCAATCCTCTTCAAATGTTCCTAAATCAAGGGCATCATTTCGGATGACAGCGAGGACCTCGTCTTCAAACCCCGAAATACCATTTGCATTGCTTAAGTGCTTGATAAGTTCAATATTCGCACTCTTATCCATAATATCCTCCAATTCAGCTTTTGGAAATTTATCAAGAAATGAAATCCTGGCATGGCAAAAAATAAAACCTTATTCAAGCTCGGTGTATTTCTTACTATTCCCAAAGGATTTCTCAACAGGATATTTTCTCCTGTTCTGTTCCATTTTATTCTCAATTATCTTTTTTGCATCGACATTCAGGGCATCGGCCATCATGAAACAATAAATAAACACATCAGCCAACTCCTCAGCCATCTCTTCATTCTTTTTTGCAACAGTCAGATCAGTACCTGACCATTGAAACTTCTCCAAAAGCTCGCTGGCTTCCAAGGAAAGGGAAATCGCCAGATCCTTAGGGCTATGAAACTTCTCCCAGTCCCGTTCCTTCACAAAGACACGAATCGCATCCTCAATCTCTTTATTCATCATAAACTATTACCACTCTTGTACTATCTCATCTTTCTTCAAATGATATCGTTTTATATATGTCTGGAGATCGGCATCATTTCTTATACAACCAAGTTGCTTCCTTTCTCCAGTCCGTCTATCCTCAAGGCAAAGACTCATCTCGCCTGTGCAGATGCTATGTACTATGATAGGTTTCCCCTCGAATCCAACCAAGTCATTTTTCTTCAAGAACATATGGTGAATTATATACCAAAAGACCTTACATGTTCCTAACTTTTTCTGCGATGACCTCCGCCAATTTCAGATGTCCTTCCTTCTCCAAGTGCAACTGGTCGAAATCACTCGGCTCCGCATAGAGAGCCGCATCCAAAAACTCCGTATGCGTTGTCTTCGCCACTTGCTTAAAAAGTGGCGCAAGTTCTTTGCTTTTGGCCACGGAAGTCTCATCAAAGGTCTTAAAAGGAGAATGCATGACATCCTCTCCGACATGAATGGGAGAAATGATAAGAATTCTTGGAATGCGGTCAAAATAAGCCGGGCCATAGTCAAAATGCTGGACCAATGAAACAAGTTTCTCCATACCTGCCATGATTACATACGAAGATGCACAAAATTGGACCTTGGTATCATTAGTTCCCAGACTGAGAATCAATATGTCAATTGGTTTATGGGTCTTCAACACATAAGGAAGACCCGTCAATCCATTGCGTTCGCTTTCCAAAGGATCATCAAAGACAGTGTTCCTTCCTCCCAATCCTTCTTCAACCACATAGTAATCGTCACCAAGAAGCTTCTGTAACACCCGGGGCCAACGCACATCCAGGCCCCAACGACCTCCATGAGGATTGGAACCAAAGGTGTTGCTGTCACCATAACAAACAACTGTCTTCATAATACTTGTATCTTAATCAATATGGGAGGTCTTGGAAAGTGGAATACTTCTAGAAATACAAGATTAGGCCTTTCCTCATTATTTCAACAATGGAGAATATCTGATAGCCAACAAAAAGAAAAAACTTTATGATCAATGGAGAGGATGTTTTATGGAAAGCAATGAAATAATCGCCATTTACGGGAACACGCCGGCGAGTATGACCACAAGTCTCATCGAACATTTTGACCTTGCCTCCCTGATAGGAGACAGAAATAAGAAAATTGTCTTAAAACCCAACTTAGTGGTCGCGGTCACTCCAGATACCGGAGCTACAACTCATGTCGAGATAGTAACCTCACTTATCACCTATCTTCAGAATAAGGGATTTATGAATATCAAGATAGTGGAAAGCGCTTGGGTCGGAGATTCAACAAAACGCGGTTTCGAAGTCAATGGATATCCTGAAATCAGCAGGAAATACCATGTTCCTCTCGTTGACGTAAAAAACGATTCCTATACAAAAAAAAGCTTTGATGGAATTACCATGGAAATCAGCGATGAGATTCTTTCCACCGATTTCCTTATCTCCCTTCCCGTCCTCAAGGGTCATTGCCAAACTGGAATGACCTGCGCCCTGAAAAACATGAAAGGATGTCTCTCTGACAAATCAAAGCGTATGTTCCATACATTGGGCTTACACAAGCCTATCGCCGCACTTAACGCAATACGGCATGCCGACCTTGTCATTGTCGATAGTATCTGTGGTGACCTGGATTTCGAAGAGGGGGGCACTCCGATAGAAACAAACCGCATGTTCGCCTGCAGAGATTCAGTATTGATGGATAGTTTTGGAGCTTCCCTGATTGGGTTCGACAAATCGGAAGTCCCCTATATTGGATTCGCGGAACAATTCAAGGTAGGAACTTCGAACCTTTCCAAGATGAAGCTGACCAATCTTAACACTCCTGACGCAACCACCTTCGCAAAAAGTGGAAGAAGAGTACGCACTCTTGAGGGCTACACCCTTCCAGACCAAGCTTGCAGTGCTTGCTATGGGAACCTTATCCATGCACTTTCCCGTCTGCAAGAAACCGGACAATTAAAAAAAATGGCAGGAAAACAAATTTGTATCGGACAAGGATACAAGGAGAAAAAGAATCCTGACGGTATTGGGGTGGGTGCCTGTACCTGTGGAATGGGTAAACACATTGGTGGTTGCCCTGCAAAAGCCAGCGATATTATCGATTTTCTTACTACACTGTAAACTTGAATATTCAAGAAAAATCCCAACAATTATCGGATTAAATCTCAGAGGGAAGAGCAACATAGCTTGTAGGCTTTCCAGATGATGTTGTAAGTAATTTTGGAAGAGTGTTGCTCATACTGAGATGCAGGAACTGAGGAAAGCATAATTAAAAGGGGGAGTAACTGAACAGCCAATCTTTACCTATGCCTCACCTCTTGCCTTTGTCATAAATCTCACCCAATGCCCTTGGAGCCTTATTGGTACGGGAGAAGGAAATAAGCAACACGAGAGTCAGCACATAGGGAAGAGTCAGCACAAGATCGCTGTAGCTACTGGGAAGTCCCAACTTGGTGACCAAAAAATACCCTCCACTACGAGCAAAACCAAAGAGAAGACAGGCAAAGAAGGTCGGACCGATTCTCCAGTTGCCAAAGATCATCGCTGCAATTGAAAGATATCCAAAACCAGCATAGATGCTTGGAGAGAAATTGGTAGAGATGGAATAAGCAAAACACATACCGCCAAGACCAGCCAGCGCACCACTTACCATGACCGATCCAAAACGGATACCCTCAACATTCCCCCCGGCGGCATCCACAGCCTGCGGATTGTCACCACAGGCACGAATGCGCATGCCAGTCGGAGTCCTGTTGAGGATATACCACATAACCAGAGCAACAATCAAAATGATAAACTCAAAGGGATAAACAGAGGTAAAGAAACCACCAAGAAGAGGAATCTTACTGAGCAAGGGTATATCGATTCGAGGGGAAACTTCCAGCATGAACTTATTGGAGGCTTTGCCAAAGAAGGAAGCATTGATCTGGTTGGCCAAGAATGCCGTTAATGCGACGGAAAGCACATTAAGCACCACTCCGCTGATAACCTGATTTGCCTTGAACTTGATACAAAGAAGCGCATGAAGCATGGAATAAACCATACCTCCCAGCATTGCAACAACCAAAGCGATATACATGGTGGTTGAGGATCCACAGGGAAACAAGGGAGAAAGCAAAGCAACACTCAACCCTCCTGTGAAGGCACCAAAGCCAAGCAGGCCCTCCAAGGCCAAATTGGTGATTCCGCTCCCCTCGCTGTAGATTCCCCCGATGGCAATGATGAACAAGGGCAAGGAGAATGCCATGCCATCGATAATGATACTATTCATGGGGGGCCTCCCTCATATTGACAATATACTCATCTTCCAATTCCTGCGCCCAACGGTTTGCCTGGACCTTGAAGAATGCACTGCAAGCACTGAAGAGCAGTAAGATGCCAGTAATAAGTGAAGCAATCTCCCTAAGCACATTGAGTGTTGAGGACATATAGGTAGTTCCATTGCTGATAGTCATCACCAACAAGGAAGCAAACAAGCAACCAACCGGACTGGAATTGCCAAGCAATGCCACCGCAATGGCATCAAAGCCCAAAGAAGGAAGTACCTTGGGCTGGATAGAGGCATAGCACCCAAGATAATAAGACACTCCGGCAAGACCGGCCAAAGCTCCGCTGATAATCATGGAAATCACCATGGTACGGCCAACATCCACTCCTGCATACCGGGAAGCCTTGCGGTTCATGCCCACAGCCTTCAATTCAAAACCCAGACGGGAACGTGCGAAGAGAAACCAAAGACCTACGACCACCAAGATAGCTAGAGGAAGAACCAAAGGTATCTCAATCTTCAAATTTCCAATGACTTTGTCAACCAAAGTCAGACGAGCGTTATCTCCTATCTTCAACGACTGTCTTGTCGTAGGGTCAATATATTTTGTCTGGATAAAGAAGCTCACAACATAACTGATAATATAATTGAACATAATTGAGACCACCACTTCGTTGGTATTGAACTTAAATTTGAGATATCCAATAACGGAACCAATGAAAGAACCTCCTACTATGCCAACAATAATCACAAGAAAGCGAGCCCCAAAGGAAGGAAGACCACTATAACCCACCAACACAGTGGCTAAAAAACCAGAAAAAATCATCATACCCGGGACACAAATGTTAAAAAGCCCGCATCGTAAGGCTACAGCTACTGAAAGTGAGGCGAATACCATCGGAGTGGCATAATTCAGCAAACTGAGAAAATCTGTAAGCATGCTCTTGTGCCCTGCGTATCTGGCTTTGGGCCAAAAACCTGCACCTTGCAAAATGCTCTTATAGGCAATTAAGGGATTTTTCCCCAAGCTAAGCAACAGGAGGGAGCCGGCAAATAGACTCAGAAGGATACAGAACAAAGCGATGCGTAAATCCTGGTTTTTCCCTGATCCGAGCAACTTGACCATACTCTGCTTGAATCCATGACCTTTACGCTTCATGATGCACCCCCATCATATACTCGCCAACCTGATTGGCTGTCAATGTCGAAGCGTCCTTGATTGTCTGAACCTTCCCGTTATACATGACGGCGATAGTGTCAGCAAGTTCCATAATCTCATCAAGCTCCAAGGATACCAACAGCACGGCTTTGCCTTGATCCCTCAGTTCAATGATGCGATCATGGATTGTCTTGATAGCCCCGATATCCAAACCCCTGGTAGGTTGGACGAAGATAAGCAATTTCGAACCAAGACTTATCTCACGTGCGACAATGGCTTTCTGCTGGTTCCCCCCGCTCATGCTGCGCACAGTGGTGGCGCAACCGTCACTGCAACGAATATCGAACTGCTTGATAAGCTTGTCCCCTTCCTTGGTAAAGCTATTTTCATAAAGAATACCGTTCTTGCAATAGGGAGGTTTATAGTAAGTCTTCAGGGCAAGGTTGTTCCCCAAATTGTAATCCAGAAGTAAGCCAACATCCTGTCGGTCCTCCGGGATATAGGAGATGCCCATCTCAATTCGGGGCCTGATATCCAGACTGGTTATATCCTTTCCTTCAAACACAATAGTTCCCTGTCTTACAGGCAACAAGCCAGCGAGAGCGTCAGCGACTTCAACCTGACCGTTGCCAGCGACACCAGCAATGGCAAGAATCTCCCCTTCATGGACATCAAAGGAGACATTATCCACAACCTTTATTTCATCATTGTCAAATACCGAGAGGTTTTTCACCTCCAAGGCGACATTGCCAAAAGAATGCCTGGCCTTCTCCACATCCAAAGAAACCTCATAGCCTACCATCAGGGAAGCCATTTGCCGAGTGGAGATATCTTTCACGTTGTATACGCCAACCAATTTGCCACGGCAGAGAATCGCACAACGATCGGCGACTTCCTTTACTTCATCAAGTTTATGAGTAATCAATATGATGGTTTTCCCTCCATCACGAAGAGAACGGATGACTTCCAGCAATGATTCAATTTCTTGTGGGGTTAAAACAGCCGTCGGCTCATCGAAAATAAGAATCTCGGCATTACGGTACAGCATCTTGAGAATCTCCACCCTCTGCCGCACTGAGACAGGAATATCCTCGATGATGTCTTGTGGATTCACATCAAGTCCATACTGTTGCGATAATGAACGCACACGCTCCTGAGCCCTTTTCTTATCAACACAAGAAAGGACCCCGAGCTTTTTCTTGACAGGCTCCATGCCTAAAATGATATTTTCGGTGACACTCTGGTTCTGAACCAACTTGAAGTGCTGATGCACCATGCCAATATTCAGCTTGGAAGCCTCAGCGGGAGAATGAATATGCTCGGCTTTTCCCCGAAGGAATATCTCCCCCTCGTCCGGTTCATATAATCCGAAAAGCATGCTCATCAACGTGGATTTTCCCGCACCATTCTCCCCTAGCAACGCAAAAATCTCCCCTTTCCTAATCGAAAGGGAAATATCATCATTGGCAACAATCTTTGGAAATCGTTTGGTGATATGTCTGAACTCCACCAAAGTCCGGTCTTTCTCCTGCATTCTGTCTCCCAAAACAAAAACATCCACTTCAAAGAATCGAAGTGGATGCCATAGGGTTATTTCACTTTGAACTGTTCAGGAGTAAAGCCCCCAAAATTGGAAGCAGGCACAATTGTTCCAGCCTTCACAGCGATATAGGCCTTATCCAACTTGGCGATGGTATCGACACTGAGCTGCTGATGACCTGAGGTCTTCACATACCCGGTGGAATCGGTATCGGCCTTAAGCACGACATTGCCACCTTTGAAGGTACCTTTGACAATGGCTTCCAACGTGCGATCCACGTTCAAGGACATGACCTTTAGCACACTGGTGAGAATGATGTTCTTTGTACCATTCGCACCATCATTCCATTGATCTACATCGCACCCAATGACCATTGCCTTGCCATTGCTTTCCTTTGCAGCAGTGAACACACCGTTACCGCTACCGCCAGCAGCGACAAACAGGATGTCACAACCTTCATTGATCAGCTTCTGCCCAACAATCTTGCCGGTCGACTCATCAGCAAACGAACCAATGTAGTTGCCTCCGACATTCGCACCAGTCACATCAGTTCCAGCCTGGGAAGCAAGCTCAACACATTGTACTGTCTTACCCTCAGTCTCGTTGATATACTTCACTCCGCATTCAAAACCATACTGGTAGTTGACGTTGGAAGGATAGGCGATGCCATTGACGACAGCGACTTTTCCACTCTTCGTCTCCAAAGCGGCAGCCATACCAGCGAAGAACCCACTTTCCTGCTCCGCAAACTGCATGGCATATACGTTGGAAAGCTCGACCTGGGCACCAGTGGCATCAGACGGGAAGGAATCCACCAGAATGAACTTGGTGTTTGGGTTTTCCTTGGCCAGGGCCCCAATGCCTGCAAACTGGAAACCAGTGCAGACCTCAACATCATAGTCAGCGACAATATCACTGGCAGCCTTCACGGCAGCAGCGCTATCACCGGTCGGTTCACGGACAGGAGTGACAGTGGAAGCCGGGTGCCTCTTGATGAATGACAGGATACCATTGTAGTTATCCTCGTTGAAAGAACCATCATCCACACCAGAAGGGCTGGACACTATGGCAATCTTCAGGGCATCAGCAGCAGCTGGTGTCTGCTCCTTGCTTCCCGAGGCAAATACAAAACTGCCAAGCAGGGCAAGGACAAGAAGCATGGAAATTGATTTCTTCATTTTCATTTTCTCCTATTTTTCCCCGTTCCTCACTGGTGATCCTCACCGGTAAGATAACGATAGAATGCATTGTTCACATACCGCCCCTCTACGACAGGAGCATGTCCCGAAAGCTCTATAAGCTTGGTATCCAGAGCATCCTTGCCACCAGCAA
>Ga0172377_10001865_pt1 | contig 21511 bp, 14 predicted proteins | sample Pumphouse3metaG_FD_119749 | JGI IMG/M metagenome (GOLD analysis project Ga0172377, IMG submission 119749) | Leachate microbial communities from a municipal landfill in Southern Ontario, Canada - Pumphouse #3 metaG | ecosystem: Engineered > Solid waste > Landfill > Unclassified | place: Canada...
AAAAATGCAGTGTCGTATTTTGTTTCATATTATGACTACTATCAACCTGAGGCTTATCTACCCAGCAGCGATACCTATATTGAAAAAGAAGCGATGATTAATGATGAAATTGATAAATTACGCTTAGCTGCTACTACCAATCTTTTAACTAGACCAGACAACATCGTAATCGCCTCAGTTTCATGTATTTATAACTTGGGCTCACCAGCTGAATATGGCAAATTTGTTTTAGAAATCGTCGAAGGAGAACTAATTGAGCGCAAAACTTTGCTTTTACAGTTAAGCAATCTACAATATGAACGCAGCAGTACTGATTTGGAACGTGGCACTTATCGTCTCAGAGGAGATCTTATTCAGCTCTGGCCAGCTTACAGTGACATCGCCATCCGCATTGATACTTTAAACAATCAAATTACAAAAATTGACGAAATTGATCCAATTTCTGGCCAAAAAATTCCTTTAGCAAGTGGAGAAAAAAGACGTAAACATTTCGTTATTTATCCAGCAAAACATTATTTACTAGATCCAAAAAGTCAAAAGAAGGCTCTGCAAGAAATTCGCCAAGATACAGTAAAAAGAGTTGAAGAGTTAAAAAATATCGGAAAAAGTTTGGAGGCTTATCGCTTACAACAAAAGGTTAATTACGATTTGGAAAGAATTGAAGAATTTGGCTTTGTTAACGGTATCGAAAACTATTCTCGTTATTTTGATGGACGTCAAGCGGGGGAACCTCCTTATACCTTAATTGATTATTTAATTTTTAATCAAAAAAAATTTAAAAAAAAGTCTTTTCTCACCATCATCGACGAGAGCCACATGACTATTCCTCAAATTAAAGGCATGTTCTTTGGCGACAGGTCTCGTAAAGAAACTCTAATTGAATATGGCTTTCGCTTGCCAAGTGCGATGGATAATCGTCCACTCAACTTTCAAGAATTTTTAGACAAACAACAACAAATCATTTATTTATCTGCCACCCCAAAACCTTGGGAAATTAATCAGAGTCAGGGGGAAGTGGTGGAACAATTAATTAGACCAACTGGTTTGGTAGATCCACAAGTTGAAGTCAGATCTAGCCAAAATCAAATCAAAGATTTAATTAAAGAAATTATTAAAAGAGTCGATTTGGGTGAAAGAACTTTGGTAACTACCCTGACAAAAAAAATGGCTGAGGCCTTAACAGATTATTTAAATGATCCTAAAAAAATTAATAAATTGCTAACAAAAAAAATAAAAAAATTACCAAAAGTCGCCTATTTACATTCTGACATTGATACCTTGGACCGCAATGATATTTTAGATGATTTGCGTGAAGGAAAATATGATGTTTTAGTTGGTATTAATTTATTAAGAGAAGGTTTGGATCTTCCCGAAGTTAGTTTAATTGGCATTTTAGATGCAGATAAAGAAGGTTTTTTAAGAAATGATATTGCGCTGATTCAAACCATTGGTAGGGCGGCGCGCCACCTTAATGGTCTTGCTATTTTGTACGCTGATAAAATTACTCAATCAATGCAAAGAGCTATTGATGAAACTGCGCGTCGCCGCCAAAAACAACTCGCCTACAACCACAAGCATAATATCGATCCAATTAGCATTAGCAAACCCATCAGAGAAAAATTACTGCAAAGAGAAAAAGGTGGAGATGAATGGCTAAAAGAATTAGATCGAACACAAAAAAACCAAAATCAAAAAGCGATTTATTTACAAATTAATAAACACTCTAGACTTAACTTAACTGCTATTAATGCTCAAAATCTAACACCCGATGAAAGAGCTAAATTAATTAAACAGTTGCGCTTGCAAATGAACAAAGCAGCTAGTGATTTAGACTATGAACTAGCAGCAATTATCAGAGACAAAATTGCTGAACTAAAACTATTATAATGCCCATTCATTAAAATGACAAAATCAGAAATTACAATTACTGGCGCTCGTGAACACAATCTAAAAAACGTTAGTTTGTCCTTGCCAAAAAATAAACTAATCGTTTTTACTGGTCTTTCTGGATCAGGTAAAAGTTCGTTAGCTTTTGATACTCTTTATGCTGAAGGTCAGCGTCGCTACGTTGAGTCACTCAGCTCCTATGCTCGTCAATTTTTAGGGATCATGCGCAAGCCAGACGTTGACCAAATTGATGGTCTGTCACCGGCAATCGCCATTGATCAAAAAACCACTTCGCATAATCCTCGTTCTACGGTCGGTACTATCACAGAAATATATGACTACTTAAGACTTTTATTTGCCAGAGTTGGTCATCCTCATTGTCCAAATTGTGGAAAAGAAATTGCCACTCAAAGCATTGATCAAATCATTGAACAAATTTTACAAGAAATTGAAGAGCGTCTAAAAGATAGTGCCAATGCTCCTCAGAGAATGCTTTTACTAGCTCCCGTCGTTAAAAATCGTAAAGGAGAATTTGATGGCCTTTTGCAAAATTTAATTAAAAAGGGTTATTCTCGAGCTAGAATTGATGGTCAAATTTATAATTTAGAAGAATCACTAACCCTAATCAAAACGAATAAACACAGCATCGACGCAGTCATTGATCGCTTTGTTTTAAATAAACAACAATTAAAAAATGATCAGGAACAGCGCTCGCTCCGCTCGCGCCTCACCCAATCGGTAGAAGACGCTTTGCGCCTAACTAATGGTCTGGTTCTGGTGGCTTGGATTGAAGACCCTGGTTTTGACTTTCCAGAACATCCAAAAAAACTTAGCGAACATTTGTTTAGCGAAAGTTTTGCTTGTAGTGATTGTGGTATTTCTTTAGAGGAATTAGAACCAAGACTTTTTTCTTTCAATGCGCCAGAGGGAGCTTGCGAAACCTGTAATGGTTTAGGTTCAATATTAAAAATTAATCCCCAAAAAATTATTGCTCCTACTTTAACTCTTAGTGAGGGAGCAGTCATTCCTTTTGCAAGAATGATGAGTAATGACACTTGGTTTTCTCGCTTAGTTAAACAAGTAGTAGAAACAAAAAAATACGATTTTCGTCAGACAGCTTGGCAGGACATGGATAAAAATTTTCAAGAAATCTTACTTTATGGTAGTGACAAAAAATATGAGGTAGAGGGGGAAAACCGTTTTGGGAAAGTCACTAGTTTTGAAAGCAAGTTCGAGGGTTTTATCAAAAATTTAGAGCGTCGCTATGGTGAAACAGATAGTGAATATATTCGACGAGAAATCGGACAATTCATGCATAAGGAAACTTGTCCTAGTTGTCATGGCGATCGCTTAAAAAAAGAAGCTTTAGCGGTTCATATTGATGAAAAAAATATTGCAGAAATTACTCAACTAACTATTGATCAATCTCTGAACTGGGTTGATAGCTTGCAAAATCCTAAAACAAGCATCCTCAGCCAAAAAGAGCAAAATATTGCCGAGTCTATTTTAAAAGAAATTCACAGTCGTCTGCATTTTTTAAATGCAGTCGGTCTAAATTATTTAACTATTTCTCGAGAAGCTGGAAGCTTGGCTGGTGGAGAAGCCCAAAGAATTCGTCTTGCATCGCAAATTGGTACTGGCTTGACTGGCGTGCTTTATATTTTGGATGAGCCAACCATTGGCTTACACCAACGTGACAATCATCGATTAATTAAAACCTTACAAGAACTTCGCGATAAAGGGAACACAGTCATTGTGGTTGAACACGATCGAGAAATTATGGAAGCTGCCGACTTTATCGTCGATTTTGGACCCTTGGCGGGTCAGGACGGGGGCAAAATCGTCTTTACTGGCAGTTATCAAGAATTACTTAAAGAAAAAACCCTAACCGCCCAATATTTGTCTAGAAAAAAACAAATTACTCGTCAAGATAAAAAAGCAGAGCGCCAATTAATTGATCCGGATGCTACGGTGGCCAGTGTTTTTCAGCGCTCAAAAATTTCCTTTCGTGGCGCAAAACATCATAATTTAAAGACAATTGATGTGGATTTTCCGCTTAATACCTTAACTTGTATCACCGGTGTTTCGGGGTCTGGAAAATCGACGCTTTTGGATCACGTACTACATAATCACTTAGCTAAATATTTGGGTAAGAGCTTTAATGGCAAGCTTGCTAAAATTGAACAATTAATTGTTCCAGAACAGGTCAAGCGCTTGAGTTTAATTGATCAAAGTCCGATTGGCAAAACTCCTCGTTCTAACCCTGCCACCTACACTAAGACCTTCGATCACATTCGGCAAGTTTTCGCCAACACCAGAGATGCGCAGATTAGAGCTTACAAGCCAGGTCGTTTTAGTTTTAACGTTAAAGGTGGGCGCTGTGAAACTTGTCAAGGAGGGGGCCAAATTAAAATTGAAATGCAATTTTTACCAGACGTTTATGTTGAATGTGATGTTTGTCATGGCAAACGCTACAACAAAGAAACTTTAGAAGTTTATTATCAAGAAAAGAATATTGCTGATGTTTTAGACTTTAGCATTGATGAAGCATATGATTTTTTTAAAAATCAATCATTAATTCGTCATAAGTTGGCCACTCTTCAAGCTGTTGGCCTAGGCTATCTAAAGCTTGGTCAAAGTGCGCCTACCCTTAGCGGAGGTGAAGCGCAACGAGTCAAATTAGCTAAAGAATTAAGTATTAAAAGTCACGATCATACCGTTTATTTATTGGATGAACCAACCACCGGTCTACATTTTGCCGACATTCAAAAACTCCTTAATGTTTTACACAAACTAGTCAAACAAGACAACACCGTAATTGTCATTGAACATAATTTAGACGTCATTAAAAATGCTGATTGGATTATTGATTTGGGCCCTGAGGGTGGAGAAGGTGGTGGAGAAGTAGTAGCAACTGGCTCACCACTTACACTGAGTCAAAATACAAAATCTTTAACGGGCACTTATTTAAAAGCCGAGTTGGCTGAAACTTAGCTTTTCCGTTACAATTAAATCGATGTTGATTGTTAAATTTTTACAAAAATTTTCTAATAAAAAAATTTTCTTACTTTGGCTTTTCTTTATTCTTTTATTAATTAGCCATTTTCTTTTCCCAGTAAAAACAGTTTTTGCAGCTGAAGAAAGTAAAAACTTTAACATCAATTTAGAAAGCAATTATCAAATTAATGCCAGCGGTAAAACTTTAGTTACTCAAAAATTTAGCATTCGCAATCTTAGTCCTGAATATTTTATTAATAAGTATGGGATTATTGTTAGCTCTACAAATTTAGAAAATATCAAGGTAACAGATAACGGCTCAATTTTAAAACCTCAAATTAGCAAGCTGACTGGTCAAACTAGCATTGGTGTTAGTTTTGAAGAACAAGTTTTAGGAGAAGGTAAAAGTCGAGAGTTAATAATTAGTTATCTTGATAGCGATATTGCTAACATTAGTGGCAAAATTTTAGAAATTAATATTCCGGCTTTGGCTGACATCGATCAATACAATCAATATCAACTAAATCTATTAGTGCCAAGTATTTTTGGTCCAGTCAGCAGAATTAATCCTAGTGAATTCACTGTTAATAAAACAGGCGATTATGACACTTTTCACTATGAAAATTTAAAAGGGCAAGCTGTTAGTGCTATTTTTGGCGATAGACAAGTTTTTGACTTAAAACTCAGTTATTTCTTAAGTAACCCCAATAACCAAAATGCCTTAACTCAAATCACCCTACCTCCAGAAACTCCCTACCAAAAAGTTCATTATCATCAGCTTGATCCACTTCCCAATTCAATCAAAGTTGATGCTGATGGAAATTTTATTGCCACTTATGAGGTGCCGGCTAATGATTCTTTTAAAGTTGAACTTTTTGCTCAAATTCTTTTAACACTACAAGCTGACCCTAATATTAAAACTCCTCCGGTATTATCTACCCACTTGCTCGCTCAAAAATTTTGGGAAACAAACAACCTACAACTACAAGAAACAGCTTCTAAGCTAAACACTGCGAGCGATATTAATCAATTTGTTATTGATACTTTAGACTACACCGAAGAAAATTTAGATGGACAATTTTATCGTTTAGGGGCTGCTAGTAGTTTTTTGGAAGAAAATAGAATGTTTGCCACCTGTCAAGAATTCACTGATTTGTTTGTCACTTTAGCTCGAATCAAACAAATCCCAGCAAAGAGAATTGTTGGCTTCGCTCACAGTAGTAACGAAGAATTGAGACCAATTAGTGTGGTCGGCGATATTTTGCATGCTTGGCCAGCTTTCTACAATGCGGAAAGCAATAGTTGGCAAGAAATTGATCCTACTTGGCAAAAAACTACCGGGGGGATAGATTATTTTTCAAAATTTGACCTTAATCACATCACTTTTGCCATTAATGGAGTTTCTAGTGTTTTACCTTACCCAGCTGGCTCTTATCAAACAGATATTCAGGCTCAAGAAAAAAAGATTTTTGTTGAATTCAGTCAAGAAGAATTTCCAGACATTGTTCCAGAAATTAATTTAAAAATAGAAGAAAACAAGTTTTTTAATTTTACTATTCCTGGTAAATATTTTTTAACAATCAGCAACGTGACTGGTCAAAGCTGGTATTTTGCCAAATTGTCTCTTGAAGGAAAAGATGTCAACGTTAATTTAGAAACAGAGTGGCCAAAATTGATCGTTCCCTTTCAAGAACTGAGTATTCCTCTAAGCGTTTATAATAAGGAAGGTTTAATTGCTAAACAATCAACTATTAATATTGAAATCCAATTAAACAATGGGGAAATTTTTAACTATGAATTTGAACTTAGAGGCTCAGGCAAAATCGGCATCCAAGACCCAAAAAGAGTCATTCTCGTGGTCGCAGGATTTGTCCTCCTTACCCTCACTACCGGGAGTTTATTCCTTCTTGGACGAGCACTCGCAAGTGCTTTACGTCGGCAAGGCCAAAAATCTGAAAAAAAGGATCAAGAGCTACACTCACTATCATCAGCTCTCAGCGAAGATCAAACAATTGGTCAAGAAAGCCAAGACGGTAAGAGTGGAGATCCTCCAAAGCGAACTCCAAGCTCTTCTGATTGAGGCTGAATTAATTAGAGCTCATCAACCCTTTTACAACAGTCTCCTTAAAGATGATAAGTCCAAACTTTATTTACTTTTTACTAAAGAAGATTATCCAAGAATTTTACGTCTCAGAAAAACCGATTTAACTAAAAAGCATTATCGAGATTCTTTAGCTGTTTTGGGTCCTTTTGCTAGTAGTTATAAAGTTAATGAATTACTCAAAATAGTTAGAGTAATTTTCCCCTGGTGCAATAAAAAAAATAAAAATGATAATAGGGCTTGCTTGTATTATCATCTGGAGTTGTGTCCTGGAGCTTGTTGTAAAAAAATTAGCCCTCAAGTTTATCAAGAAAATATTAAACAATTAATTTTATTACTCCGCGGAAAAAATAAAAGTTTGCTTAAAGAGCTTTATCAAAAAATGAAAAATTTAGCAAAAGCAGAAAGGTTTGAAGAAGCCCAAAAAATCAAAAATAAAATTGATTTAATTAAAGAAGTCACTGAAGAACAATATCATTTGCAACCCGACTTAATCTTGCCTAATTTCACTAGAAAAAAACAAGAAGAAGCGCTGATTCATTTACGCCACATTATGCACCAGGAGGGTTTGGTCGATCTTAAATATCGTTTTCACCGGATCGAGGCCTATGATGTCAGTAATATTCAAGGTCAGCAGGCAACGGTGTCAATGGTTTGTTTTATCGATGGATTTCCAGAGTCAAAAGAATACAAATTTTTCAAAATTCGCCAGTTAGATACACCCAATGATTACGCAATGCTGCAGGAAGCAATACTACGCCGACAAAAACACTCTGAGTGGGGTAGACCGGACTTAATTGTCATTGATGGTGGCAAAGGGCAACTTCGTAGCGTTAATCGAGTCTGGCGTCAGAATCAATTTTTTAATTGCCCAATTGCATCAGTGGTCAAAAATCCCGATCGACTCATCTTAATAAATCAGAAAGTTGACAAAAAAAACAAGCAGTCGTGGCAAACGCTCGAGCTTAATTTGCCCAAGAACCATCCAACTTTACACTTACTCAGTCATCTTCGAGACGAAGCTCATCGCTTCGCCAAAAAACAGCACACTAGACTAAGAGAACAAAATCTTTTACAATAACAACAACTAGATTGAAATATAAGGATAAAAGGACATTTATGAAACTACTCAAACCGATTGTCGTCCTGATAATAACAATTGCTATTTTAGCCTGGGCACTACCTAATGTTGGATACACTAATTATCTGACCTTAATTTTAGCTGGAGTTGTCCTGACGCTACTTGAAAAAATTATCAAACCCATCTTAAAATTCCTGTTCCTACCAATTAACATTGTCACTCTGGGTTTTTTTTCTATAGTAATTAATGTTTTTATTTTATGGTTAGTTACCTATTTTGTACCAGGCTTTAATATTCAAGCAATGATTGTTTTGGGGATACCTTTAAACCAATTCTTCACTTTGCTTTTTGTCTCAACTTTAATTGGTTTCTGTCAAAGAGGCATTAACTTTATTTTATAAAATAATATATTGGGGTTTTATGCATTTTAAAAAATTTCTAGCTAGCTTTTTAATATTGTTAAGCATTTGTTTGATTAAAAATCATTTTTGGCATCACTCAAGCTCTGGACAAGTCTTTGCTCAAACTATTAACCCCGTTAAATTTGTGGGAGAAAATTTGGAAGATCTAGAAGCTGTAGAAGAGGCGACAGCTACAGCAGAAGCAACTGACAGTACTAGTTTAGCTTCGCCTTCGGCTGAAATTGTTGAAAAAATTCAACAAAAAGCCGATGAAGATATTACTGAAACTACTGGTAAACAAAAAAGTGTTCTAGCTGCCTATCTGGACGAATATCCAGTTGGACCCTTAAATCTCACTAATTTTTTGCAAAAAGCCATTCGTCGAGCTATTGCTCAGGGCTTACCTGCTAGCTTGGTGGTTATTATTTTAATTTTTCCAGTAATTGCTTCGATCGTCGCTTTGGCTCGACACGTCATTGGTTTTAAGGGTTTTGGCATTTACATTCCCGCAGTTTTGTCAGTTGCCTTTGTTTCAACGGGTTTGTTAACCGGTGTTATTTTATTTATCGCTGTCCTATTATCAGCCATGCTAGCCAGATATTTAGTTAAATTTTTGAAAATGCCTCTGTTACCAAAAACAGCCATGCTTTTGCTAATTGTATCAATTTCAATGCTATTTCTATTGACCATCGCTTCATTGTTTAAAATCGATTTAGTGCTTAATGTTAGTATTTTCCCTCTTTTACTAATCATTTTATTGACCGAAAACTTTATGACTAGTCAAATGTTTGCTAGTCGAGGTGAGGCCTTGAACGTCACTTTTGAAACACTGATTTTAGCGGTTATCGGAACCCTAATAATTAATAATGGAACGATACAAAGGTTTGTTATCTTAAAACCAGAGTTAACTATTCTCTTGGTTGCTGCAATTAATTTTGCTATTGCTCGTTACACTGGATTGAGAATCCTTGAATACTTTCGCTTTAAAGATTTACTGAGAAATAAAAGTAAATCGGAAAAATATAAAAGCTTTATTAATGATAATTTTCCAGGACTAGAAGAATAAAAGTCGCTTATGAGTAAAAAAGCCAACGCCAGTGATCTTCTGGGTATCAACGCGCGTAATAGCCTTTATGTGAGTCGTAATTCACGAAAAGCCAAAGCGATTGCTCGTTCAAAATATGCTACTAAAATTTTATTAAACAACAATAATATTCCCTGTGCAGAAATCTACGGTATTTTGGGCACTGATGAAGATGTTAATGATTTCGCTTGGCAAAAACTTGAGGGTGATTTTGTTATTAAACCTACCAATGGGCATGCTGGTACTGGGGTAATTGCCTTTAGAACTAAGGTTAATGATGAAGAATGGCTAAATGTTTTAGGAGAAAAATGGAGTATAGATGATATTAAACGTCACTGTCGAGATATTTTAGCAGGCCAATATAGCATTCATGGTTCTAATCATAATGTGATTATTGAAGAGCGCATCCCTATTCACCCAAAATTATTAAAGTATTCCTACAAAGGCACCCCTGATGTAAGAGTCATTGTTTTTAATAGTGTTCCTGTAATGGCCATGTTGCGTTTGCCCACTGAAGAATCGGGGGGTAGAGCTAATGTTAGCCAAGGAGCAATAGCCGTTGGTATTGATATTGCTAGCGGGATTACCACTTATGCTGTCGCTCATAAAAAACAAAACATCAATTATTTGCCCGGAACTAAGAAAAAATTAAATGGCATTGTGATTCCTAATTGGCAAAAGGTGCTCTTAACTGCAGTTAAAGCTAGTGACGTGGCCGATTTGGCTTTCTCTGGAGTAGATATTTTTCTACATAAAACTAAGGGACCAATGGTGGTAGAACTAAATGCTACTCCTGGTCTTTCAATTCAAGCGGCTAATCAGGCGGGTTTGCGTCGTCGTTTAGAAAGAGTGGAAGGTTTAAATGTAGTTAATCCAGAGCACGGAGTAAAAATTGCCCAAGCTTTATTTGCTAGTGACTTTTCTGATCGTATTAAAGTTAAAAGTGACATCACCACTATTACTTTAAAAGAAGAAGTATCTCTCTATGGCGATGACAAGAAAAGTGTTTCCACTGTTGCTTTTATTAACACCGGTCGTCTCCACAGCGCCATTGCTCGAGATTTAGCTGGAGAACTCGGTTTACTCGATGTCGAGGATTTATTATGGTTTCAAAAAGAAAAAGAAGAGGGTAGTCTTCCCGTAGTAGAAATTAAGCTTAGGTTAAGAGGACAAACTATTAAAACCACCATGTTGGTTAGTAAAAAACTTAACCATCGTTTACATAAAGTGGAAATTGGCCGTAAAGATTTGGATGGTTTTATAATTAGTCCAAATAAAAATGATTAAACTTAAAGATTTAATTCCAATTAACTTGTTAGTTGAAAAAGAAAAATTTTTCGCTAATGAGACTAATTACAATCCGCAATTTCAATATGAAAAAAAGATTGAAAAGTCAGATCTAGCTGTTTATGGCAGACCACGATGGCAATACAGTCGCTTGGCTAAAAAAATCCTTAAACAAGCTAAAAAAGAACAATTGTTTATTAAAAATCAAAAACCTGCTGCTAATTTAGATCAGGAACTTAGTAAACAAATCATTGTCGATTATTTAAATGATTATTCTTTAGCTGAAAAATATCAAATTATTTTTAACAAAGATTTTACTAGCCGTTTCGCAGTTAATTTTAAGGAAAACGCAATCAAAATTCGTCTGCCGATTAATTTTACTTCAGAAAGTCTGGAAAATACTCTCAACCATGAAATTGGCACTCATATTCTTCGCCAAGAAAATTATCTGAAGCAAGCTTGGTATCGTCGTAAAAGACACTTTGCTTTTAGCAATCATTTGCGAACTGAAGAAGGTTTAGCAGTTATCCATCAATATTTAAATAGTGAGCAACAACTAATTTACAAAACAGCCTTATTATATTTGGGCGCTCAACTAGCCAATCGAGCAGATTTTAAAACAGTTTATCAGTTCTTTTATCAAAATATTAAAAATCCTCAGAGAGCTTGGTCATACACTTTAAAAACTAAAAGAGGATTGACTGACACTAGTTTACCTGGTGGATTCAGTAAAAGCTTGGTGTATTTAGAAGGTTTTAAACAAGTTCTAAAATATCTTCGTCATGATAATTATGACCCAAGTCCTCTTTACTATGGAAAGCTGGCTATTAAAGATATTAAAAAAGCTAAAAAAATGAATCCTCAATACCAAGTGATTTTACCAAAGTTTTATAGTAAAAATCCACTGGCCTATCAAGAAAAAGTCAAAAAAATAGCAAAACGTAATTTTATTTTTTAATATGTCACAAAAAATATTACTCGCTCTTTCTGGAGGGATAGATTCTAGTACCACTGCTTATTTATTGAAAAAGAAAAATCTTGAGCTTAGTGCTGTTTACATTAAGTTCTATGCAAGCAATCAAAAACAAAAGGAGATTATTAATCAAGAAAGCATGGTCGCGAAAAAAATTGCCCAATCACTCAACATTCCTTTTTTTATTTTAGATTTTTCTAAAGAACAAAAAAAGTGGGTAATTGATTACTTATTAAATACTTATCAAGAAGGATACACTCCCAATCCTTGTATTGTTTGTAATAAATTATTAAAATTTGGTCGGTTACTTGACTGGGCAAAAGCGCGAGGCTTTTCTCAATTAGCTACTGGCCACTATGCTCAAATTATCGATAAGTCTGCCCAGCTATATTTAGCTAGTGCTAAAGATCAAAGTAAAGATCAAAGCTATTTCTTATATCAACTAGAAGAAAAAAAATTAGCAGAAATTCTATTTCCTTTGGGTTCTCTGAGCAAAACAGAGGTTAAAAATTTAGCTAAAAAAGCTAATTTGCCATATTTAGATCGAGAATCTTTCGATATCTGTTTTCTTAAAGATAGTAGTTTGAGGCAATTTTTAAAAGAAAATTTGCAAGAAAATCCTGGAGAGATAGTTGAGCAAAACGGCTTAGTAATTGGTAAGCATCGGGGCTTGGCTTTTTATACCATCGGTCAGCGTCGTGGTTTAAACATTAATCATCAGGCTTTAAAAAAAAGCCAAACAATTAACTATAGCAAAAATCAGCCTCCAGCTCTATTGGTGCTTGATAAAATAAGTAAAGATAATCGTTTAGTAGTGGCAGAGAAACAAGACTGTTTTGTCAATGAATTTTTAGTTAGAGATTTACATTTTATTAATCGAAGTCAAGAGAAATTATGGGAAGAGAAAGATCATTTTTACGGCTTAGTGAAAATTCGCAACCTGGGAAAACTAATAAGTTGTCAACTTAAAAGAAAAGAGAAGCAGATTTTAGTTAAAACAAAAGAAAAAGTTTTTGCTCCAGCCGGTGGTCAATCGGCAGTTTTTTATCAAGAAAGTAAAGACAATTTACTAGTTATTGGCGGGGCAATAATTGACAATGAGGCTGTAAAAGCTTTAAGCTCTGATTAAAGCTTTCTATGTGATGCAGTTTAAACTCGCTAATCGCTTCCTGATTAAGACTATATTCAAGTTCACTAATGACTCGTTGACCGTCCCAAAAGGCATAATCTTTGGCTTGTAAGCTAAAGACAAAATCTTTTTTCACTAAATTCAGCTTAGAACTTAAACTATCATTCATGGCTACTACTAAAGCTTGAGAAAAGCCATGAGCTAAATCATTCATAATTAATATTAAATTCTGATCAATCTTGTAGCCATTACTATATAAAGCCCTAAATTGCCATTTTTCTGATCCATTCACATGAAAATATTTAAATAAAGCAATTGTTAAATAATAGACAAGGGCTAAATAATTAAAAAGGCTCGGATGACGCAAAACAAACGGTAAAATGACTAATAAGCTTAAAAAGAAAAACCACCAAGGATAGCTAAGTAAATAGGATAAAATTATTCTTATTCGCTCAATAAGAGGTAGGTTCTCTTTGCCTTGAGCCATTAGGGTAGGGATCGCTAAAGCCCGTTTGGCATCAAAGTTTTCAATTCGTTCATTAATATAACTCTTTTCTTCGGTAAGATAATCTTTTTTACAAAGGAATGCTTCGCCCTGATAAAAATTGTACCAAGACAAATAAACCGGTTTATCAACTCCGATGGGGAAATAAAAATTGTGATCTACAACCCCAAGTGTCGCTGGCAAATCACTGGGCCAATCAAATGAAGGAAACTGACCTAAATAATTAGTAATTTGCCAATCTAACAGCTCTTTACTTTCCAAATCCAAAAGTTCTACCCGCACTAAAGAAGCTGCCTGACTATTTCGATACTCAAAAACTAAATTCTTTCTTCTTTTCGACCAAGGCCATAAAGCTATTAAAACTTTTTTTAAAGTTTTGAAAGATAAAAATTTATAAAATTTTAAAAGAACTAATATATAGGTTATTATTGGCAATAATAACGCTAAGAATAAAGCAAAGAAATTGGCTAAAAATTTCCACAATGGAGAACGTGTTAAATCAGTGATGTAAGTAGCCATCTTAGTTGGCAAACTTTCTTTAACTTCTTCAACTATTTCATGAATAATTTCTTTTGGTGGAATAATCGGAATTTTAATTCCTGGCGGGGGCAGTGGAGAAACTGGAATTACGCTTGGCTGAGTAATTGAAGGACTTGTGGTAACTGATGGAAAACCGGTTAATGGCGCTCCAGTAATTGTGGCTGTTGGCATTGGAGTAGCTGGCCAATAGTGCTGTTGAATAATAATGTATAAATTCCTAATGTAACTACTGTGCCCGACTACATCGGTAATATTAAAATCTAAACGAATAATGTGGTTGCGCGGTAAAATGCCTAGCTGTAAATTCCAATTGCCTTTATCATCAGTATACTGACTAAAGAATTGACTAGTACGAAAGGGAATCGTTACTACTAAATCAACCTTTAAATTGGCATCTCCCAAAGCAATAATCCATGGCTCATTAGCATACGAATCAGTTAAAAATAAGCGAATGGCTGTTTGGGGAACACTGTCGGGATTAGAAGCAGTAATCTTAACACTAACATCACCAATCTTTTGAATTGTAAAATTTGGATCATCGACATATATATTAAAAACCCAAGTTGTAGAAGCAGCACGATTTTCAACATAATCATAAGCTATAATTTGCCAGCTGTGGGACCCATGCTTCAGAGCGCTTTTGGCCACTAAAGTATAAATTCCAGATCCTGGATTATAATCTAAACTATAATCGTCATTGGCAAAATCAGTTAAGGGAATCTTATCAAACCATACTTTGCCATCTAAAATAAATTGATAATAAGACATTTCCATATTATCAGTGCTCTCATGCCATTGAAAAACTGGATAAGCATTATCTAAATTAGCCTGATCTTCTGGAATAATCAAAATAGGTGTTGAGGGGGGGATAATATCAGGAATTTTAGCAGTCACTTTGATATCAGCGTCAGTTGGAGGCAAAGATTGAGCAAAAACTAAGCTTAAGGGTAAAAATAATAAAACAAAAACAAAGAAAAAATATCTCAAAAAGGAATTATTTTTAATAAGATTTTTCTTGTTTTTAAGATTAAATAATCGTTGCTTATTTTTGCTCTTGATCATTCATTGGCTGAGTATCGCTCTCCACATCTTCTGTCGGAGGCAGTTGTCGATTCTCTTTCTTTTTCTTAAGCATCATGACTACAGCCACAATTAACAAAATACTGAGCAAAATAATGATGATGATCGTTACTGGCACTAACCAAATAACCGATTGAGCAGTCATTACTTGCCCCTGAATTCCGTAAGCAGCTTCTAGAAGTAGAGTATAAGGTCCAAAACCCCATTTCTTTACCCAAACATCGCTAAAGTCACGTTCAGTGAAAGGAAACACGTTTTTTGAATCTAAAGCAAAACTGGCTACTTCTTTACCAAAAATATTTTTAATGATAATTTTTGGCGTGGGAGTAATATGGATGTCCGATTCGTTTCTAATTTTAATTTCCATTGGCACTGGACCTTTTTCTAAAAAATTGGGTATCTTAAAAAGACTGACGTAGGCTGATTCGTTTATCACTCCATCTACCAAAACATAAATCAATGTCCCTGCTCTTTGAGAAATTCCCGCTCCAGTTTGATCTTCAACACCGGTAAAGTTAGGGCTATGCAAAACCATGGCATAATGACCTCCTGGAGAGGCATTTTCTGGCACTTCAATTAATACGTTTACTGTGGCAGAACCACCCGCTTGCAAATAATTAAAGGCAGGTGCTAAGGTTATCCAACTAGCCAAACTCCAACGATTATCCAGTTGATCGGTCACCGGAATTGGCGTGCTACCATCCTCATCAACAATAAAATCAAAAACCTGACTTTCAATTTCCAAATCCATCTCTGAATTATTTTCCACCTTAACTTGAATTTGTTTTTTTTCACCTGGCGCTAAAAGTAGAGAATTGTCATCCCCAATTCTCACCGGCTTCACCGTCAGAGTTACTGCCTCTTGAGCAAGAGCGCTGGATTGAAAAATAAAACTGAAACTAAATAAAGAGATTAAAAAAACAAAAATTTTTAATTTGGTTTTAGGGCAGGATAGTTGCATATTTTTCTTGCTTTATAAATTATTTCTAAAAAGTAGCCGTAGCCGTATAAACGATATAGTTTTCATAATCACCAGCCACATTAGTGGCAGAAGGAGTTAAACGATAACAAACTTCTACTTGATCGTCGAGTGCACCTCCACCTCTAGAGAAAATCTTCTCAGGAGAATTTCCTGCAGATAAATCAGCAAAATGACGAGCATTATATGTCGCACCTCCATCATTATAATGAAAATCTCTAGTTACTCCGTCCGTTGCTGCACCCAGGGTAAAAGCAAAACCAATTTGATCTCCAGTGACGCTGTTCCAGTCAGCTGCGGCAGCTGGAGTCATACCAGACACCACAGCATCAACAATACAAGCGGGATCACTAGCAGGATTTGGACAAGCCCTACCATCTCTGCCCAGCTGATCATTTTGTATAGCCGTAACCTGATAACCGTTTTCTGCATTAGTAGTGACCTTCAAAGTTTGAGCTAAATCGGAAAAGAAACCAACAGTTAACTCCCCAAAAGGGACTGCTAAAGGTGTAGTTGAACCAGTAACAGCCACTCCACACTTATTGGCTGGCGCAGTCACTCCGATAATTTCAAAAGTTAATTGAGGTAAAATAGTTGCCGTCACTCTAACTGCATCAATCACCGCAATTTTTGTTACTGTTTGATCAACCACTACGTCGCCGCTTGTTAAGTGTTGAACGATAATCGAATAAGTATCGGCCACTCCTAAATTGTTTGTTTTTGGCGAAGGATTAATTAGATTATTAATGACAAAAGCATCGTACGTTGTAGCATCAAAGATAGTTCCTACCGCACCAGTCCCCGTATATGCACAAGTGAAAACGTGATAATCAACACTTCCTAGTTGCACACTACCATTTGCAGCAGCACTGCTAGCGGTCCAACTATCATAACCAGTAGGAAAAGTACCAGGACAAGTAATGCTGGCCTGAGTAGCGACTCCAAAATCAAAACCATCGTCATCTGGCACCCCATCTCTACCAAGTAGCGTAGCACTTCTGGCAGGAACCAAAATCCTAATTTTGCCAGCTGGCAAAGCACTAACTGTCCTTAATTTAACCGTCATTGTGGATGACTGGGTCGCATAAACAGGCAAATCATCGGCAACGTCGCCAGCTAATAAACCAGAAGTCAAACTTAATTTATTATCGCTTGCGTCATCGATCGTAGTAGCCACATTATAATTGCTACCAGCTGTGCCAATGCGCAACACGTCACCGCTTTGTGCTTGTAAAACCGAAGTCGATGGATAATTAGTGGTATCAATAGTAATCAATGATGAACCAACAGTTTGGACTCCTTCAAGAGCAGTGACAAATGAAAAACGTGAATTATTCAGTAACACCGTTACACTTCCCAAACTGGCTGATTGGATTTGACCAAAGCGAGACGCACAAGTAAAAAAAGTTAAAAAAAGGAATATTGGCAAAAAAAGGAATAGTGGTTTTTTCATTTTCATATTTAGATACCTATTATTAATAGTAATATGTTTCTTAACTGCAAGTCAAGGGCAATTTCTCGATAAATTAATGGAAGATAATATTTATTAGTCATTATTTTTTTATAGCAATTGATTTAATTAAAAAGATCAAAAATCGGTAAAAAACTGGCAAGGCAATAATAATGATTATGATCGAAAAGGGTAGAGCTATCACTCTCTCAACCTGGGCTTCTTCGCCCAATTCTAAACGAAAATCATAAGCCCCGAGTAAAAATGCTTTTTTATAAGAAAAATCAGCAAGTAGATTTTTTTCCAAAAACTTACTTTGGAGCTCAAAAAAATCTTGATCATTAGCCAACATTAGCTCTTCCTGTTCTGATAAAGTTTTTAAATTAAGTAAATTTTCTTCACTCATACCTCTTGCCTGCCTTTGACTGCCTGCCAAAACCATATCAGGATAAAACTCGTAAATATCTTCTTTAGGAGAGGGCCAGTGACTAATCATTAATTTTCCTCTAATTGGACCGGCATTTAAACCAATGTTTTTTGCCCAAACTTGAAAATTAATGCCCATTAAACTATCAACTATTTTAGGCAATTTAAAATCCTTGACAATAATTTTGCTTCGATCACTTCCATCTAAATTAACTGACACTATCAAATGACTAGCCACTACTCCTGATAAAATTGTGTTCGCATTATTTTCTAAATCAGGAATTAACATCTGCTCAACATTAAATAGAACTGATAAATAATATTCTTCCTGAGGAAAATCTGCCGGTATAGCTATGGTTAGCGGAAGAGTATAGCTTTCTCCGGGCCTAATAATAAATTCCTTGCCCCAGGCATGATAATCTCCAGCAATTGATAAGTGTTTGAAGCTACTACTTTGTTTTAAAATAACTTGGCCAGTTTCTTGATTAGGCCAAAAATCTACCAGCTGAGGCGTAACACGCAAGGTGTAACGACCCTGATTTTCTAAATAAATCGGAGCACTGATACCCGCCCCGGGTTTAACATATAAGTAGGAAACTGGTGGACTAATATTAATTGATAAAGCATCTGTACTTTGGGCTAAAACAGAATGAGCTTTCAAACACCCAAGACTTAACAATAATAAAGTTAACAATATTTTTTTGATCATTTTTCGCTAATTAAATTAATAACCCGGTACTGCTACAAAAATAACATAAGTTTGATAATCTCCGGCAGCTTGAGCCACTGATGGGACTGCTTGATAAGTAATGGTCGCCGTTTCAGCAAAAGCCACATCGGGACTACTCATAATAATTTCCATATCCTCACCCGAACTGTTGTCGGCAAAAGGACGGAAATAACTACTATTAATGAAATCGCTGGCAACATTATCTCCAAGCACATTGTAACCGAAACCATCATTACTGGGATTGTCCCAAATTCCTGCTAAACTTTTGCTACAGCCACTATTACAAGTAGTGTTAGAAATTTGCTCACTAGAATTATTTGAGTGAGTTAAGGGTCGATTTTCAAAAACATAGATTTGATAACCTCCCGCACTACCAGTATTAATAGTCAAAGTATGATTATCATTAGCAAAAATACCAGCAGTCAATTCACCAAAATCAATTATTAGTTTAGATAAACTAAAACTAAATTGCCTAATTTGATAGATATATTGGAAACCACTACCAATAAAATATTGGCTAGTGCCATATTCACCAAAAGGTCCAATGGCAGTTCCTCCCAAAGTATAAGTCAAGCCAAATTGATTGCCACGATCAAACTCACCACTACCCATATTAAAATTGCCAAACTGCAAATAATAAGAATTAGAACTCATGTTTTCTGCTTTTGCAGAACCCATAAATAAAGGAGAAAATATTAGTAAAAAAATTAAACTAAGTTTCTTCATTTATAGCTTTAATTAAGATTTCTGCCTCTGTTTCAATTAAAATCTCTTCTTCAAACGATCCACCATTTGTTTCATTCTTGTGATTAATTTCTTTCAGTAAATTACTTAAATCATCTTTTAATAATTGCAGCTCGGCGTTAATTGTTACTACATTCTTGTTGGGAAAAGTCAATAAATATTCTAACATTGGTAAACGTCTGTCCAGTAAAATATTAATGAAATCGGCCACAGCTTGATCATCAGCTTGTGCTTTCAACTTTTCCTGTTTTTCACTATCCAGCAGTAATGAGTGGTAGTGTAAACGTTGATACTGAACTTTTCCAAATAAATAAAAGACCATTACTATAGGTATAGCCAGCAAATTATTTAATTCAGTCATAGTCATAGCACTAGATAAATTCAATCCATAACGATTAAGAGCCAAACCCAAATAAAATAAAACTAATTCTAGAGAAAGTAAAATCGCTAAACGATTTTCCAAGGCAAGAGCAATAAAGAATAACTGGACAAAGGTGAGTGCAAAAAAGGCCGAGGCTAAACCCTGAGTGTTGCCAATCAAAATTAAAAAAGCCAAATTTAACGCTAAAACATTGATGGCTGCTTGTTCATTAAATAAGTAAAAAAAGTGTTTACCTTGTTTCTTTTGTAAAAACCAATACAAAAGACACAGAATAGCAAAAAGTTGTAAAGAATACTTTGACAATTCTGCTGTTTGTAAAAATACGTAAGCAAAGACGACCGTTAATGTCATAACGACCGCCTGTTTAATAATAGGCATTGTTTCTAGTATAAAAGAAAATCTAAGCTTTGTAAAAAGCCGAAATTAATTTTTCTAATTAGGCAAACAAATACTTAAAAAATCTAATTTTTGATCTGGGTTTTATGGTTGACTTTAAAAAAATTTAACCATATAATACCTCCACTTCAAGTAAAGAGAAAAGTTTAGAGAAAGCAGGAAGTTTTCTCCTTTCTTTTTTTTGCTTAAAAAAGTTTTCTTGATCTTTAACAAGTGAAGACAGCTATTTTTTTAACAGCAAATATAGTGATAGAAAGTGCAAGAGAGATTTGATTGTTGGTTTTTAATCAACAGTTGCTTCTCGTCAATTTGTTTTTTTATTTTTTTATAGAGCAAATCAAACTTTTTTGAGAGTTTGATCCTGGCTCAGGATGAATGCTGGCGGTGTGCTTTAAGCATGCAAGTTGAACGGTAAGTTAGTCTTCGGACTAACACGAGTAGCAGACGGGTGAGTACAACACAGGAACTTACCCCCAAGTGGGGAATAGCCAGTCGAAAGATTGGGTAATACCGCATGTGATCTCCGGATCAAAGCCTTCGGGCGCTTGGGGAGAGGCCTGTGCCCTATCAGGTAGTTGGTGAGGTAATAGCTCACCAAGCCTATAACGGGTAGCCGGTGTGAGAGCACGATCGGCCACAAGGTTACTGAGATACGGAACCTACACCTACGGGTGGCAGCAACTGGGAATATTGCGCAATGGGCGAAAGCCTGACGCAGCGACACCGCGTGTGGGAAGACGCTCTTCGGAGTGTAAACCACTGTGGCAGGGGAACAATTTTTGAGGGTACCCTGCTAGAAAGCACCTGCTAACTACGTGCCAGAAGCCTCGGTAATACGTAGGGTGCAAGCATTATCCGGATTTATTGGGCGTAAAGCGTCCGTCGGCGTTTTATTAAGTTTTGACTTTAATACTGGAGCTTAACTCCAGATACAGGTTGAAATACTGATAGAATTGAGTTTACTAGGGGGAGCTGGAATTCTCGGTGGAGGGGTGAAATCCGTAGATATCGAGAGGAACACCATTCGCGAAGGCGGGCTCCTGGAGTATAACTGACGCTCAGGGACGAAAGTCTGGGTAGCAAAAGGGATTAGAGACCCCTGTAGTCCAGACCGTAAACGATCCTTGCTAATTGCTTGATTCTTCGAATTGAGTGATGTAAGCTAACGCGTTAAGCAAGGCGCCTGGGGATTACGACCGCAAGGTTAAAACTCAAAGGAATTGACGGGGGAGCGCACAACCGGTGGAGCATGTGGTTTAATTCGATACAAAGCGAAATACCTTACCTGGGTTTGACATGTAACTGCACGGTCTAGGAAACTAGATCTTCTTCGAGAGTG
>Ga0172377_10001866_pt1 | contig 21507 bp, 21 predicted proteins | sample Pumphouse3metaG_FD_119749 | JGI IMG/M metagenome (GOLD analysis project Ga0172377, IMG submission 119749) | Leachate microbial communities from a municipal landfill in Southern Ontario, Canada - Pumphouse #3 metaG | ecosystem: Engineered > Solid waste > Landfill > Unclassified | place: Canada...
GCCCCCCCTTACTTCGCCCATTTCGAAGTAATTCCCGATCATTTCCCCGATATTCTCAAAAGCAAAATCGCCCTCTTTCCTCCGGGATCGTTACAATTGGAGATCGGCATTCAAACTCTCGATCCGGTGATTGCAAAAGGGATCAACCGACCTCTGAAGCTGGAAAAGATTATAGAAAATATCCGTTTTCTGGAAAATGAAACGCAGGCACACATGCATCTCGATCTCATCGTCGGTCTCCCGGGCGAGACGCTTGAGGGGTTCGGACGCAACCTCGACACACTTGTTTCCATTACTCACAGTGAAATTCAGATCGGAATCCTCAAAAATCTCTCCGGAACTACCCTCTCCCGCCATGACCGAGAACACGGCATGATCTACAGCGATATCCCTCCTTACGATATATTGCAAAACAATCTTCTCTCATTTGGGCAAATTCAAAAAATGAAACGCTTTGCCCGTTTTTGGGATATCTTTTACAATAGCGGCAATTTCAACAAAACCGTACCATTGCTTTGGGGTGAGGGAAGTGTATTTGAGGGATTTTATGCTTTTAGCGAATGGATTTACGCACAAACCCTCTCCACATGGAAAATCTCGCTTGAGAGGCAAATCGCTCTCCTGCATGCCTATCTCATCGAACGCTTGGATATCGAGACTGTCGAAAACGCACTAAGCAATGATTTGTCGGGTCGACCGACGAAAACAATTCCCTTTTTTCTCCGCCAAAAAAATGAGCATAGCGTTAAAAACAGCGAAAATACAGTTACCCCCAAACGGCAGATTAACCGGATATAAAAAGTCCTTAATCCATCGAAAGAACGATGCGGTTCCTACCGTCTTCTTTGGCTTTATACAAAGCCAAATCCGCAAATTTGATCAAATCTTCTTCAACATTGTTTTTACTCGGAATCATATTACTGATTCCGAAACTCATCGTAATCGGTTCTGTTTTTACCCCTTGGTACTCGAAACTCCCCGTCTCTTTCAACCGATTTTGAATCGTTCTGCACAACTCTTCTGCCGCCGTGATTTTTGTGTCGTACAATACGATGATAAACTCTTCCCCTCCGTATCTGGCCACGAAATCGCTACTGCGCTTAAGCGAAGCGGTTAATATCGCCGCAATCTCTTTCAAGACGACATCTCCCATCAAATGCCCGAACTGATCGTTAACCGTTTTAAAATAGTCGATATCGCACATGATGACCGAAATTTCCAAATGACTGCGCTTAGCCAACAACCATACGTCATGCAGATGCGTCTCAAAATGTCTTCTGTTTGAAAGCTGCGTCAGCGGATCGGTGACGGAAAGCTCTTTAAGCTGCCGATTGGCATCTTGGAGCTCTTTGGTTCGGAGAGCCACTTTCTCTTCAAGCGAATGGTTGGTTTCATGAAGCAGTTTTGCATACGAATCGATCTTCTCGACTAAAGCGACTACGGCATTGTGGATAATCCCGACTTCATCTTTGCGATCGGATTTTGCCAATCTGAAATTGTTGAGCTGCGGATCATACGTCAATACGTTTTCCGTCAATTTTTGAAGATACCGGAATTCCCGTTTAATCAAAAAGATAAAACCGATCAACAAAACAAACGTCACGATAAATATCTGCAACGTAATCACTCTATTCTTATGTATGACAGCCTGATATTCGTGATCGTCAAAATAGATATCCGCTTTTCCGTAATACTCTTCCGTCACCGGATCAACGATTCGCTTCATGAAGTAATGAATTTCATCGGCACGTGCGGGAAAATGAACCTCGTTGTTTTTGACATAGCTATAAACCATTTTTCCGTCATTATCACGCAGAGTAAGACTCAGGATATCATCGTTTTGTTCGACAATACGATCCAAATACTCTTTATTGGCATCGCTTAATCCCAAAGAAGCGTTCAAACTGATTACCGGAGAAATCGTGTCGATCAAAAGGCGGTTTTTGGATTTTTGAGAAGCAATAAACTGCTCGACGATATTTTCGGAAAATTGGTATCGTTCGAGACTGACGATGAGAAGAGTGAAACATATCACCCCGATGATCATTTTCATTTGAATACTGAGGTTACGCATCATCGCACCTCTTCACTGGCATAGATTTTCGATATTTGAACCAGAAGATTATCGAATTCGACACCGTTTTTATGCAAAGCATTGATATTAATGTAGGGTACCACTTTTCTCCCCAAAAATAACGATGCGCCGACACCGTTTTCCAGATATTTAGCATCGTATGACATGCTTAGCACATGATTCTCTTTCGAATATCGGATCGCTTTTGCGATATTTTCATCCGTACTGTCAAACATAAAGATTAATTGGCTGTTTCGACACACGTTAACATTGGCATAATCTCCTTCAACCAAACGGATTTTATAGTTTTTGATTCCGTTGGGGTAATTGGTATCGATTTTACTCATAAGCATCAATGCGGTTTTCTCATCGATTTTATCATTCAAAATACAAATTTCAAGACGCTCTTTTAAAAGATTTTTTTGATTGCTCATTAAAACAAATCGGGGGAGCATCTTTGAAAATATTTCCAAAACGTCATCGTCATATCCTGATGCATTCAGCGAAGACGCATACAGCATCAAAAACGGTACAAAATACCGATACAACGCTTTTTTGATCGTATCCAATCTCTTCATCTCCGAACTAAAAACACCAATGTGTTACTTTTTATCTTGAATTTATCTGCTTTAACCGATACGTAAAGCAAAAGAGTATAGCATAAGTTCAAAAAATAATTCGAGTGCGATTGCCATTAATATTTAAACACTCTAAAAGGGATTAAGCATATGCAAAAACCTCTCTTACTGTGCGGTATTCTCCTCTCCGCCTTCAGTTTTGCGTATGCGGATGAGTCGGGAAACAACGATTTCGAAGCCCTTATCGAAAACGTCAGCAATTTGGCAACCAAAAAATCGCTGAATGTCGATTATCTCCCTTCTGTCGTAACGGTTATCGACGCCCAGACTTTTACCGATGCCGGCATCCAAAATATCGGCGAAGCTCTGGATATGCTGCCCGGTATCCAAATGCAGCTAAGCCCTATGGGCTATACCATGACAACCGTCAGAGGCTTAAAAAACCCGAATGCGTATCTCTCCGATAAAATCAAAATATTGATTGACGGCGTTGCTATCAACAATGAAGTGGCCGGTTCCAGCAGTTTTTATATGGATTTTCCGATACAACTGGTAGAAAAGATAGAAGTCCTTCGCGGACCGAACTCAACCACCCAAGGTTCCGGCGCTTTTTACGGCACCGTTAATATCATCACAAAACTGGGAAGTAAAAAAACGGAAAACCAGCTCTACCTCGGAACCGGAAGCTACAGCCGCCTGAGCGCCGGGGCGAACCTCTATACACTGGCAAACGATTGGAAACTCTTTTCCGACGGTTACATTATCCGAAACAACAAATCGGTTCCGGTCGATGGCTACCCGGAGGGTACCGATGAATCTATGAAAGACTTTTCGGTCGGTTTGAAGGCGGTCAACGGCGGTTTTGAACTCATTACACGCCTTAAACGGAGTACCTACGGCAATTTTTACGGTTTTGAAGAATCTCCGGACCCGATTCCGACCAATCCAAAAGAACATACAAATTCCTATTTTTTCGTACAGGGTTCGTATAAAAGCGACATCAATGATGTCGGAGTCGAAACAAGAGTCAGTTTCTCGCATCGGGAGTTAAACGAAGGTGCCAATATCGCCGGAATCGGGATCACGGCGACTCGATTTGCCTCCGTCGGTGTGGATATGCAAGAGGGGTTTTATTTTACCGAAAAACTGAAAGAGCAAAATTTTGAAGCAGAATCGATATTCACTCTCCCTAAAATCGGATCGCATGAAATCGTCACGGGGCTTGGTGCGCGATACGTCACGATACCGAAAGATACGTATTACAACAGTGTCGAAAATGCTATCACGGAAAATCTTTCAACGATTTTAGCGAGTTCGAATTACAACTCTTTTCGATACAAAGAATCCAGAGAACCTGCATTTTGGGCAGATCCGACGACCAGTTTTATCGCTGCCGATCAGGATAGAACCATACTTTATGGATATCTTCAGGATTTAATCTCGATCAATCGCGATGTAGATGTAATTTTAGGAGCACGCTTAGACCGATACTCCGATATCGGAACGCAATGGAGCCAACGAGCCGCCATCGTCTATCGTGCCAGCGACAAAACGATTTTTAAACTTCTCTACGGCTCTGCATTCCGCGCACCTACGTTTACCGAAGCCTATGCAAACGGTCACATAAACTATCGGGCCGGAGATTCACAAATCAAACCGGAAGAGACTAAGACCTATGAAGCCGTCGCGATATACGCACCGGATTTTCAAAACAAATTTACATTGGATCTTTTTTATTCCAATCTTCATAACGTAATCGATTTGGAAGAGTACTACACTACTATCCCGGGATATCAAAACTACGACGACAGAATCAGCAAAGGGGTTGAATTTGAATACAACTTTCAATCCAAACCGAAACATAACTTTTATTTCAATGCATCGTATATCGATACGGAGTATACAACCCCGCCCGAAGAGGATTCCGTCTCCGTGGATCAGTCAATGCCCGATATTTCCAAAATCATGCTCAAAGCGATGTATGTCTATTCTCCTGCCAATTTCCTTTCGTTCGGCACTACATGGCGTTATCAATCCCGAACGACCCGATCGCAATTAAGTTGGCTGGACGGAGAAGACACGACCATCCAGCCGCAGCATATTTTTGATGAGACGATCACCTACAGATTTTCAGCATCCAGCGAGATTCGCGCCACAATCAAAAATCTTTTTAATGAAGATGTGAGAATGCCGAGCTACTATTACAATACGTCAGGCGGTGTAGTACGGGAAGGTCGCAACTATCTTGTCAACTATGCCTATCGATTTTAAAGAATAGTATTTCTTCTCGTCGTTAGCCTTAATACATGCCTTAAAGCTTTAATCTAATAATCGCTTATTAACCGTTCAGAAATGAGTTTGGGCTATAACTGTTAACACGAAACAACGCAAGGAATCCACATGAACAAACTCATTCTCGCTACCCTACTGATTTCAGGAACAATGTTCGCCGATTGTAACTACCACGCCAATGATGCGAAGGTGACATGGAAAGCATTTAAAACATTTGAAAAAATCGGTGTCGGCGGTGTATTCGACCGCAGCCGTCTAAACGCGGAAGGAGGTTCATCGGCAGATGCACTTTTGGCAAACAGTACGCTAACGATCGATACATTGAGCGTTAATTCCGGAAATGCGGGGCGTGATGCGACGTTGGTTGCCTCTTTTTTCAAAGCCCAAAACGTCCAAGCGATTACGGCAAAAGTCAAATCGGCAAAAGAGGGAAAAGCCCTCGTCGACATCACGATGAACGGTATGACGAAAACAATCCCTCTTTCTTACACGCTCAACGATATGAAAATTGTAGGAAAAGGGTTCATCGATCTTAATGATTTCGGAATGTTGCCGTCTCTTGTATCGATTAATAAAGCGTGTTATGAATTGCATGCGGGGAAAACGTGGCAAGATGTCGAAATCGGATTTGAAATCCCTCTCCAAAAAAACTGTCAATAATCTCTTCCCCTCGAAGGGAGAGGAAATCACCAGTTACGAATCCGAATGTGACACGAAGTACATTGTTTTAGAAGCTGCGTGTAATCTTCCAAAGCGTCATCCATTCGACCCGCTTCGATTGACGTAATCATGTCGTCTGAATAAAGGCGAAGCATACCTGCCGTTTTTTGAGCAAATTTATACGCATATACCTGATCTTTCGGCAGAATCGATTTGACTTCGTCACCTTCAAGCGATTTTAACGTCCCTTGCAGTTTTTTGACGCCGCTTTTCATATCTTCAGTCGAACTGTACAAACCGCCGCGCTGAATTTGCTCCATGGCATCCAGCATCGTACGCATATCTTTCATTAATTCCAGACGGGGATCTTTTTTCTCCGCCGCATTGGCAAATCCGAACAAAAGCGACGCAAGAGCCAAAGCCGTTACTATTTTTTTCATAGAGTCCCTTTTAGTACTGAATAATTTCTTTGGAATATTCGGTCAGCTTAACCGTTTTAGCCGAAATCGAAACCAGTTGTTTTCCCTGAGCGATACCGTTGTAAAAATCTTTTAATTCCGGTTTGAACGCTCTAAAATAGTCTTGGAATTTATCCGATCCCAATACCCCTACAGCCCATATTGTATCATCCGGTGCCACTTCGAGAACAATAGCGGCCAAAGGCTGCGGAGCCGCTCCGGCCAATACCTTTGCTCCCGCCGATGCATCGTATGCCGAAAGATGGGATGAACAGACAATAATCCCGCTTTTTTCATACGCCATCGTTTTGACATTTTTAGGGACGTATTTGATAAAACTGTCGTTTGGTGTCGGATGGGTCAGCTGATGGGCACAAATCGCGCTATAGGCTACGATCGTACGCTCTTTTCCTACGCCGCTTTTCCATACATACTCTTCACCCATCTCGGACTTTAGCGCGACGTCTTGTTGTGTCGGTTCCGGAAGGTTCACCAACATACACGGAGTCGACGCATACGGATAATTGAAGATATAAGTGACCTCTTTTTCCAAAGAAGAAGCTTTGATCGGGTTCCCCGCGGCATCAACGATCTGCACTTTGTCATATGCCGCATACATGCGACCGTCATCCGCATATAAATTACCGCGAATCAATGAGGGATTGACCGCAACGATCGTCGCACCCGCCGCCATGACTTTAAAAAACGTTCTTCGTTCCATTCTTACTATTCCAATTCACTGCATTAATGCCGATTTAGCAATTTTAGGGCGCTTCTCAAGCTGCCGGAACAATTGCCACTTTTTTCTGTCCCTTTTCGTCCTCGGAATTGACGAAATCGACCACCAGCTCGCCCGGACCCGTCACTTTCAACGGAAACTGAATGACCGGATTTTGGCTGGTAGCCACATCCAAATCAAAATGGGCGATCACCGAACCGTTGTACGTTGCCGTAATCTCTTTCATGTAAAAACGGGGAAACTGTTTTCCCGATTCTTTATCTTTGGTAAAACCGGTATCCATTTTATGGATAACAATAATTTTCGCTTTGACGACATCGCCGACTTTGTAATTTTGATCTAATATTTTAACAACGCCTCGTAATTCCATATTTTCCCCTTCTCAACCGCATCCGCCGAGAGCGACCCGGACATTTTTTGATGCTTTAAATATTCTTCCCTTATTCGTCTGTGCCAATATCACGACGTCCTGAGTCTGCCCCATTTTCACATTAACGAACAGATAGGCTATACCGTTTGCCGGAGTAAGATCAAAAGAGATCGCTTTATTGGCTTTATTTTTCGTGGTAAGTACTGTAATATTACTGATATAGTCATCCGGATTCATCGGATAATTGACCGTCACTTCGATCGGAACAACCGCACCGTTTTCCGGTGCATCCGGAATATTAAGCGTCATAAGTGCCGCACCGTCTTCGACTTTTTTCCCTCTTACATACTCATCCAACAGTTCTTTGAACGGCATTTCGACAGCTTCTTCTGCCAAGAGCCCATGCCGGAAAAGGACCGGATTGAGCAGGCCGATCGTCGCGAGTGCAAACGTCCCTTTGATAAAACTACGTCGTTTCATACTTCCCTCTCTTTCAAAAAATCGTCTTGTCTGACCAAGACAAATCCAAACCATCCGCGATGATTTGAATCTGCTTTGGAAAAGCTTTAGGGGATTGCAAAGGACAAAAGTGTCCTTGCCACCCAAATGGGCTCTCGTGCCCTTTGGGTATTGCTCATTTGTGTGTTTATAATTAATTGAAGAAATCGCGATAAAGACCTTTACCCCATTCGACAAGACCTTTTCCGGTTGCAAGGCCGTCTGCTCCGTCCCATTTTTCCATGGTTCCGGCATTAGCGAAACCGAATGATTTTTTGCCGGCATCGTACGCGTATTCCGCATGTACCGAAATCGCACGCATCGGATCGCCTGAAACCGCCGAATAACATACGGTAAGCGGTGAAGTCCAAGTTTTTTGGCTAAGTTCGGTTCCCGCAATGTATTTAACAATATTTGCAGCAACGATTTTCCCTTCGGTATTCGCCGTGTTTCCTGATTTAGAGAATCCCATCGGACGAACGTCACCCGTACAGAAGACATTTTTATCACCGATAACCTGATAAGTAAACGGATCGATGTTCGCTTCGGCTTTGTTAAATACGCTGTCTTTTGCCACACCGGCGATTTCAAGCAATTTGTTACCGCGGACACGACTGTAAAGAGCCGCGTCGGCAAACTCGATCTCTTCACCGAGTTCGGTTACGATTTTTTGTTTGTTCGGATCGATGCTGGTAATCGTCGTACTCGGCATATAGGTAATGTAATCTTTGTACAATTTTTCAAATGCGGAGTGGAAACCGTCGGCTTTGATCGTGATGTTAGGATTTTCATCCAAGATAACGACTTTACCTTTGATTTTATTGCGTTTCATGTAGTCCGCGATCAAACAGCTGCGCTCATACGGTCCAGGCAAACAACGGTAGTTACCGCCGGGAACGGTTTGAACGAATACTCCGCCTTCGAAATTTTCGATTTTCGATTTCAACGTCAACGTTTCGCTTCCTGCGATGAACGCACCCGGGAATTTTGTTTTCAATGCCGTTTCAAGCTCAAGATCACCGTTAGTCCATTTGGAATAATCATAATCGATACCCGGAGCCAATACGAGAACGTCGTATTTTACGGTCCCTTCATTCGTATAGACGATTTTTGACGTACGATCGATTTCATGTGCCGTTGCTTGCAGGAAAGTATAATTGCCGTTACGGGCACCTTCTAGAAAATCATGCGTAATGAAGTCAAGAGGCAAAACGCCTGTCGCCACCAAGTTACTGATAAATCCGGACATGAAGACCGAACGCTTATCCATCAAAACAACATCAATCTTCGGATTCGCTTTTTTGACATATTTTGCGATAGTAAGACCTGAGGGTCCCGCACCTACGATTACTACACGCGGTCCTTTTGCAGCCGGAATCGGAGCAGGTGAAAGCAGAACACCTTTTGCCGCACTTGATCCTTTTGCTTCTTTCGCATAACCGCTTGCCGCAGCCGTAACTGCCGCCAATCCGGTAAATTTCATTGCCTCTCTTCTTGATAACGCCATCGTAAACCCCTTCGTTTAAGTATAAGATTTTTGTATCGGTCAGCAGTGTAACAACGGGAAGCTTAACGATTTTTAAATATTAATAAAAATTATCTTATAAGCAGTATTATTAATAATTAATAGTCACATTGTTATCACTATTTTTTTCTGATTTTCTCCGTCATATAGGGATTAAAGCCTCTTTGTTGATCTATTTTAATATTATTTTAATATTATAAAAATGGATTTTAGCGTGATATTTATGTGATAAAAACCTCCGAAGATACCTTAAAGCGGAACATGTTATGATTAAGCTATCAGAAAGAGGCAGGATGGTTTAGTATGCATATCGAAAATTGTCAAAGCTTAGAAGAAGTACGCCGTTATATTGACGGTTTGGATGATCAGATAGTCGAACTGATAGCCGCACGTAACGGCTATGTCAAACAAGCCGCCAATTTTAAACATTCGATTGAAGAGATCAAGGCAAACGAACGCCTCGAAGCGGTGATGGACAGAGTAAGAATGCGGGCGATGGAATTCGGCGTTTCTCCGAACCTTTTAACGACCCTTTACAAAATAATGATTAACGAAATGGTGGAGGCGGAAATTTCCGAATTTCGTAACGCCAAATCTTTATAATACGTTTGCCGAGGAAACCCTCCTTCGCAAACGTAAAATTTAGAATCGAGTCACTTCTCCGCGGCAGATGCCCATCACGACTTTCCCTTTAAGCACTTCGTTTTTATACAAACTGTGATGATGCGTGACTGCCGTCGTCTGATTCGGATCGAAAACGATCAAATCGCACGTCGAGCCTTCTCGAATCGCTTCAGAACGTATCCCCGCATCCCGAGCCGGAGTAGAGGATGCCAATTCAACCAACCGACTCATCGGAATGATGCCGCTTTCAATCAGGTAGCTGTAACATAACGGTAAATACTCTTCGATCGACGTCGTCCCGTAATGAGCATCGAAAAAGGTAATATCTTTATAGACATCGGAATTAGGCTGATGAAGAGCGCTTAAAGAGTGGATATCCCCCCTTTTCAACGCATCAATCAGAATAAGCCGTTTGGCTTCGCTGACCAACGGAGGATTGATTTTGGCATCCGAATCGAATCCCAAACATGCGGAATCGCTTTTAAAGAGATGGTGAATCGCCACTTCGCACGATACGTTTACCCCCTCCGCACGTGCCTGGGCGATCATCTCTATAGAACGGGGTTCCGTAACGCTTTTAAAGACGATCCGTATCCCGAAATGGCGTGCAATCTCGATCATCGAAGCGATATGGACGATTTCACCCAACGGCGATATACCGGCCAGACCGAGCTGACTTGCGACCGCTCCGTCCGCCATCACCCCGCTTTCAAACAAGCTTTTCTCTTCGGCTTTGTAAAAAAGTGTTTTATCCGCCATTTTCAAATACTGAGCAATACGGCTGATCAGGTTATAATCGTTGACCGTTAGGGTATGGACTGCCGATGAGCCTTTTTTCAACATAATAGCGATGTTACTCAAAGCCCCGGCGTCGTTCAACGCGCTCAATGCCGCTTCGATCGTTGCTCCGTTAGAAAGCGACCGATGTTGTTGGACGAATTCCAACGTAATCACATTGTCGATTCTCGGTGTCGAATCGCTCGCCAAAACGGCCGTCGTCACCCCGCCTTTTAAAGCTCTTCGAGAAAGCTTCTCCAGAGTCGTCCGGCTCAGTTGCGAATCTTTCAACCGTACGTCGGTATCGACCAATCCAGGGAGAAGATAACACCCTGAAGCGTCTATTGCTTCATTGCCTTGCAAATCGGTCCCGATCTGCGTAATGACTCCTGCTTCGATCCGTACATCGTAGCGACGTTCTCCGTCCGCATCGCAGATTGTTGCACCGGAAATGATCATCGTTACTCCTGTTTGCTATAATTACGTAATTCTAATCTAAATAAGGTTTAAAAAGGGACAGTATGATTAAAATCGCACTCTTTTTAATTCCGATACTCCTTTTCGGCGGCAATGATGTATATCAGCAGGGGAAAAAACTCTATTTTGCCAAAGGGTGTAACGGATGTCACGGTGTGACTGCAGGGGGGACTAATCTCTATCCCGCTTTGGCATATCGGCGTAAAGCCTTTTTAGTCCATAAACTCAAACGGCTCAGAGCCAAAGAAGGCGATACTCAGCTGGCCCAGATGATGATCCCTTTTGCCATGGGGCTCAGCGATGCCGAAATCGATGCGTTAACAACTTTTCTTAGCGATTATAAAGAACGAAAAAGTAAAAAGAGTTATGTTCCGGACGATTCCAATACCGGAGGGGGAAGTTCATGAAACTTTTAGTCAGCGCGCTCGAACACTCCGCTAACGTTCATCTGAAATATCTCGTCAAAGAGCTGGGCAATGACGTACGTCTCTCAGGTATTTTCGACACTTCTTTAGGAGATAGTATCGTCGACCTTCGTGCGACTTCGATCATGGGGTTTGTCGATGCCATTGCAAAACTCCCGTTTTTCTTTCGACTGAAAGATCAGATGGTAGAGCTTGCGGGTACGGCGGATAAAGTTCTTTTGATCGATTCTTCGGGCTTCAATCTCCCCTTGGCAAAAGCGATCCGAAAACGTTATCCGGACAAAGAGATCATCTATTACATTTTACCTCAGGCGTGGGCTTGGAAAAAAGGTCGTATTCCCGTCCTCGAAAAAACGATCAGCCGACTGTGTTCCATTCTCCCCTTCGAGCCTTCCTACTATTCTCCGAATGCTCCGATCGAATATGTTGGACATCCGTTGCTCGATGAGATCACCGTGACCAAAAAGGATCTGAATCCTACCGGGATCGTCACCTTTATGCCCGGCAGCCGACCCGGAGAGATAAAAAGGCTTATGGACGTTTTCAGAGAACTGCGTGCCAAAATCTCCGAACGGGCGATGCTGGTTATCCCCTCACATTTCAGCACCCAAAAAATAGCTGAACTCTACGGCGACATCAGTATGTTCGAGATTACACACGAAGCGCACGAGACATTGGCACAATCTGATTTTGCATTTATTTGCAGCGGTACGGCCACGTTGGAAGCTTCTTTGATCGGAACCCCATTTATTTTGGTCTATATCGCCAAATCGCTTGACTACATGATCGGAAAAGCATTGGTAAAACTCGAATATACCGGTCTGGGCAACATCTTATTTGAGCATCACTATCACCGTCCTCTCCATCCCGAATTCATCCAAAACGGCGTTAATGCACAAAACCTGTATAATGCGTATTTGGAAATGGATAAAACCGCTTTTTTTAACGATGCCGCAAAACTGCGTGATCTTTTGGAACACGGCAGTGCGGCACGTGTCAGCACAATCATTAAGGAAATACATGCTTAGAATGTTTTCGTGGATACGCTCATCCATGCGCCGCTTTACCGAAGAGAAAATCATCCCCTACACTTTTACTCTCAATGACGAGCCGATGTTGTTTAGAGACATGCTCAAAACCAACAAAATGTATCAGGACGGTTTAAAACTGGAAGGAAATATTCCGGGATTTCGGATGAGTATCGGACGCAGCTATCTCGTCTTTATCGGATTGTGGCACATCATTATCCTCCCTGTTTCGATTGCCTTTCATCCTTTGTTGGCTAAAATAGACTGCCATTTGCTGATCCTCATGGCCATCTTATTTACGGGGATGTTCTTCGCGACCTATGCAATGTTTAAAGAGTACCTCATCGATAAAGTAGCGCTTCGTATCATTCAAAATGCATGGGAAAACCATTTTCCCCATTTCGATTACACGCTACATGCCAAAGAGGTCGCTAAAATTTACTCGGAAGCATTGGAAAAAGAGGTACCGCATAAAAATATGCAGCTTTATATCTTAGATCGCTTGGTCGAAGCCAAAAAATAGCAGCCTATTTTTTATATTTTCCCAAGATTCCGAGAAAAGAGGGGATATTCGCCGCGCCGTCATAGCGTCCGATTTTTTTCCCTTTGGCATCCAGAAAATGAAATGTCGGAGTTCCGATATATCCCAGCCCTTCCGGAATGAAATCGTTATGAATATCGATATGGACGGGAACGAAACTTTTTTCCACCTCATTACTCACCGCTTTCTCTTCAAAAACTACATCGTTCATATACTCGCAGGCCGGACAATCCTCTTTGGAGAGCATTACCATTACCCGTTTTTTCTCTTTTTGCGCCTGTGCCAAAGCGGCGTCGTACGACGATGCCCATTTGAGTTCGGCAAATGCGCAGCTGGCTAATATCGATACTATTAAAAAGATTTTGCCCATTAGAGTTCTCCCAAATGATTTAAAAATTCTTTCGGCTCTTTAAATCCGACAATATCGGCGTTTTTCAGACGAACACCGTTTTCATCGAAAAACAAGATCGCCGGAGGTCCGAAAAGACCGAATTTCGACGTAATCGCTTTCGATGCGTCGTCATTTGCCGTTAAGTCGACTTGGACCAACGTATAGGCGTCCATTGCCGTTTTGACGTTTTCATCGCTAAAGGTTTTGGACTCATACTCTTTGCACGCCGTACACCAGTCCGCATAAAAATCGACCATCACCTTTTTCCCTTTGTTTTGAGCCAATATCGTATCCAACTCTTGAAGCGACGTGATTTTCTTAAACTCTTTATGAGCACTCATCTCGGCTTGAGCTACCGCCTTGGACGGGAGAAACGGATCAAGAGGATGCAACGGATCTTTTGCCCCGCTCATTCCCCCTAACAGCAGTGACATTCCATACAAAAGAATGATAATCCCCAAGGCTTTTTTATTCGCCCGATGACATCGGATACAGCGTCCCCGGATCGGTTCTAACGCTCCGATATTGATCGCAACGAAAATCGCCAAAGAGCCCCACAGCATCATCGAAATATTTTCATCCAGAATACGGCTGATCATCCAAATCGAAATACCGATCAACATAACCCCGAAAATCGATTTGATCGTATCCATCCAGACACCCGGTTTCGGCATGAATTTACCGGCACTCGTTCCGATCGCGATCAAAGGAACCCCCATACCGATACTCAAAGAAAACAGTGCGATACCGCCTAATACCGCATCTCCCGTCTGACCGATATAGATTAATGCTCCCGCTAACGGTGCGGCGACGCACGGCCCGACGATCAGAGCCGAAAGGAATCCCATAATAGCGATACCCACAACCCCGCTTTGCGAACCGCTGATCTTGGTAATTTTAGATTGGATGAAATTTGGAATCTGGAGTTCAAACAAATCGAACATCGACATCGCCAAGATGACGAATATCAGTGAAAACAACGTAATAATCCACGGTGTCTGAAACGCCGCCTGAAGATTGGCTCCGAACAATCCCGCCAAAATACCGGCTATTGTATACGCGACCGCCATAGACAGGACATAAACGACCGAGAGCCAAAACGCTTTTTTCGTCCCCAGCCCCGATCCCTGCGCCATAATGACCGACGAGATGATCGGAATCATCGGAAATACGCACGGAGTCAAAGCCAATAAAAGCCCAAATCCGAAAAAGCTTAGAATAATGAACCAAAGGCTTCCCCCTTTGATAACCCCTGCGATCTGATCGGTTTCAGACTCTTTAGGCTCTGCTTTCAGTGTTGCTTGCGGCTCCGTAGCCGATACTGCCGTTTGTACTGCTTCGGCTTTCGATGAAGAAAGTGCCGTTTCAGAGGTACTGTCCGCAGTTAATGCATCCGTATTAACAGTGACTTCCAATACCTTTTCGATCGGTTCATAACATAATCCTGCAGAGGAACACCCTTGATAGGAAAGTTTTACCTTCACCTTTTTTTCGCCGCTGAGTTCTTTGCTCTTTACCAAAGCGATACGGATAGCCGGTGAAGACTCATACACCGTTTCTCCGTCGAGTTGAATGGGATCAGCCATTGTGACCGATTTAAAATCGATTCCGTCTTCTTTATCGGCGTCTTCCACTTTCAGCTTATCCGCATATATGTGGATTTGATCCCCCATGAGCAGTTCAACGCCGATTGTTTTCGGATCGACCATTTTGGCTGAGGGTTTGAACGCTTCATCGGGCTGTAAAAAACTTACACCCCATACATTGAGCGAGATAAGTAAAAACAATAGCAAACGCATAATTGAACCTTCTGAAAATTTCATCTCCATTTTATCACAACTAACTGTACCGAATCTCATAGAGCAACATTGTTAATATTTTTCAGCTTAGACATAGTCTCAAATGCTACACTACCCATAACTTTAATTGGGAGCCTCGTATGTCCAACCGCCTCGCCCTCGAAGATTCACCCTATCTGCAACAACATAAAGACAACCCGCTAGAGTGGTATCCATGGTGCGATGAAGCATTCGAACGGGCGCGTACGGAACACAAAGCCATTTTTATCTCCATCGGCTACAGCAGCTGCCACTGGTGCCATGTTATGGAACACGAAGTCTTTGAAAATGCCGAAATCGCCGATTTCGTCAATCAACATTTTATCTGTATCAAAGTCGATCGCGAAGAACGTCCCGACATCGATAAACACTATCAAGAGCTCCATACCCTCCTTAATCGCCGTGCGGGAGGGTGGCCGCTATCGATATTCTGCACCCCTGAAAACAAACCGTTTTATGCCGCCACCTATATTCCGCCGTTCAACCGTGAGAGGATGATGGGCTTTAGCGAACTCACCGCCATTATCGCTGAAAAAATAGCAGCAAACGATGAAAAACTGTTCCAAAATGCCGACGAAATCACCACCTATCTCCGTCCTAAAAACGAGCCGGTTCAGGCAACGGCGCTTAATGACAAAATCATCAAACAGTTCACCCTTCAGGCGCAGCATAATTACGACAGCGACAACGGAGGCTTTTCCAAAGCACCGAAATTCCCCCATGTTTCGACACTCGAAGCCCTGATGATTTTAGATAGATTGGACTCATCCGACGATCTGCAAACCATGATCCATCAGAGTCTGAAGAATATGGCACTCGGAGGGATGTACGATCTCATTGACGGAGGATTTTGCCGATACAGCACCGATGGAATATGGCTTGTACCCCATTTTGAAAAAATGACGTATGATAATGCTCTGTTGTGCGGATTATACGCGAAAGCGGCTATGGTGTATCACAACGACCGATATCTAAGCGTTGCGAGAGAGTGTGCCGATTTCATGATCGGTTTCATGATGGAAGATGATCTTTTCTACAGTGCCAGCGATGCAGACAGCGAAGGGGGAGAAGGGCATTATTTCATCTATACCTACGATGAAATCGTCCGGGCATTATCAGAGTGCGGTATTTCGGATATTGTAAAAGCCGCTGCAACGGTCGGAGCATCTGCAAAAGGAAATTTCGAAGGCTACTGCATCATCCGCCTTGCAGATAACGAGCGCCCCGAATGGTTTGAAACCTTCAAAGCAACTCTGCAAGCACTCCGCCGATCACGCACCTATCCTTTTATCGACCGTAAAGTCATTACGGCATGGAACGCGATGATGATCAAATCCCTTTTCATTCTTGGACGCAGCGATGAACGCTATCGTCTGCAAGCCATTCGAAGTTTGAATCGATTGAAAGAAACGATGGCACAGGGAGGTCTCAAGCACTCTGCCCTGATTCATAAAGAGGCCAAAATCGACGCTTTTTTAGAAGACTACGCCTATTTGTCCGATGCACTGATCGAAGCGTATCAAAGCACACTGGATGAAACCTATCTTATCGAAGCACAGCACTTTGCCAACAAAGCACTGGAACTTTTTTACGAAGAGGGAAAATGGTATTTCAGCCGCGGAGCCTTTGCTACCGTGGCGGAGCTTGATGACGGAACTTATCCGAGCGCGCTCGGAATCATCGTTAGCGTCCTGTTGGGGCTGGGGATTTTGGTCGATCCCAAATATCATCGTTTCGCTTTCAAAACGCTCGAGTACAACTCCATCAAACTGATGAAAACACCGATTTACTACCCTACCCTCACTGTCCAAGCCGTCCGCTTCATCAAAGAACAACGCATCGTCAAAGGAAAATCTTCTTCTTTACAGACCGTCGTTTCTTTGCCGACCTACCCTTTTGTCCTCTTCAAAAATGACGAAACACTCGAAGAATTCACGATTTGCGGTGAAAATTCCTGCTTTGCCGCGACAAAAGAGGCTGAATCGCTTAATGAATTAATCACTAGAACGTTATAATCAAAAAAAGAGGAGAAGAGATATGGGTGCAACCAGTGCAATGACCAAAACTGAAATCGACCACACGGACAAGATTGAAGAAATCGTCCATGAAGACCGTCGGAAAAGTCCAAAAGAGCGGGAACAAGAGAAACGTAAAGCGAATAAAAAAGAAGAACGTCTTCCTGTCTGGGTCAAAAAATCGGTATTGGAATACGAAGGGGAGCTCAAAGAACTTCAAATCGAACTGCTAAAACTGCAAAACCATGTTAAAGATAAAGGGCTGAAAGTCCTCATGATATTCGAAGGACGCGACGCCGCGGGAAAAGGGGGAACGATCAAACGGATCACCGAGCATCTCAACCCCCGCGGAGCACGCGTCGTAGCTCTGGATAAACCTTCGGACGTCGAAAAAACCCAATGGTATTTTCAACGTTACGTCGAACATCTCCCGAGTGCCGGAGAGATCGTTTTCTTCGATCGGAGCTGGTATAACCGCGCCGGAGTGGAACCGGTCATGGGATTTTGTACCGAAGAGGAGCATAAAGAGTTCTTGCACGAAGTTGCCGAATACGAACGGATGTTGGTCAATTCCGGAATCGTCCTCTATAAATTCTATTTCTCCGTCTCCAAAAACGAGCAGGCGCTACGGTTTAAAGAGCGCAAAACCGATCCGTTGAAACAGTTCAAACTCTCTCCCGTCGATGCAAAATCCCAAGAGATGTGGGACAAATATACCATCGCCAAATATTCGATGCTCCTCGCTTCGCATACCGAACATGCGCCGTGGATCATAATCCGTTCCGACAGCAAGAAAAAAGCCCGTATTAATTGTATTAAGTACATTCTATCACGGATCGATTATCCTAAAAAACCTAAAGCCTCTAAGCTCAAAACCTCCGATAAAATCCTTCTGGGAGGAGATCAGGAACTCAAACTGATGGAGACGGGTATGTCTTTGAAGAAAAACGATGAAATGAATGAAAGGGGGTAAAAAGGATGAAAGTAACGCTTATGACACTTTTGCTTTCGTTGAGTTCGGTCATGATGCTCGGCGGATGTGAAAAAACCGACTATCAGCATCCGATGCATCGCAACGGCAGTAAATAATCTCCCTCCTTGCGGGGGCGAGATCACTTTACAGAAACGACAAAATCTCTTTTTCGATATCTTCTTTCTCGATGACAACCGGTTGAGCAATCGGTTTGGAAAACAACTCTTTAATCATGTTCGGTATCGGCATTTTTGCCGTTTTAGAGATCGACTCAAGTGCATCCAGATCGCGAGAATCAACTTCTCCGCTCAACGCATTTGCGATAGTAGGAGAAAATTTCGTCCATTCAGCCGTCGAATAGACAATCGTTTTGATTTTCTGCGTCGCACAGCAGTCAAACGCTTTGAAACAGGTCGCCGTATGCGGGTCCATTAGATATCCGTGGTCGAATGCCTCTTTGATATACCCTTTGCCTTCCGCACCGTTACAATAATCGGCGGCAAATACTTTTTGCAGCTTCATCGTCTCATCATCGCTCAGTGCGTAAAAACGGTTGCTTTCCAGCGCACTCATCAGCTCTTTGGTCCGCTCTGCGCCGAAAAAGTCGTATAAAATCCGCTCGACGTTGCTCGATATCAAAATATCCATCGCCGGTGATGTCGTCGCTACGACACTTTCGCCGCGTAAGTCGTAACGGCCCGTATTGATAAGACGGGTGAGGACGTTGTTTTCATTGGATGCAATGATGATCTTCTCGACCGGAAGCCCCATCTTCATCGCATAAAATCCGCCCAAAGCGTTTCCGAAATTTCCGCTCGGAACATCCAGATAAACTTTTTCACCCATTTGGATCACGTTTTGGCGTACCAGTTCGAGATAACTGTGGATATGGTAGACGATCTGGAAAATGATCCGTCCGAAATTGACCGAATTGGCAGCGGAGAGGGAGATTTTTTTCGCTTTTAGCGCATCGTTGAATGTCGGAGAACTCAAAAGGCGTTTAAGAGCGCTTTGCGCATCGTCAAAATCCCCTTTGATTCCGATGACTTTCAGATTGGCCGCATCTTCGGTGACCATTTGCAAACGCTGTACATCCGACGTCCCTCCGTCAGGATAGAGACAGGCAACACGTACGTTCGGGCGGTTTTTGAATGTTTCCAAAGCCGCAGGACCGGTATCTCCGCTCGTCGCGGCGAGGATCAGATATTCCTCTCCTCTTTTTTGGGCAATCGATGAAAGAACAATTCCGAAAGGTTGAAGCGCCATATCTTTAAACGCCCGGGTAGGACCGTGATAAAGTTCGCTGACATACAGATCGTCACGCACTTTTACCACCGGAACCGGATTGGTCGGATCGTCAAATTTGTCGTACAGCGCCAACGCTTCGTCGATAACGCTCTCTTCGATATCGATCCCTAACGTCATCAGCATATCTTTTGCCAATACTTTATACGATGAGTTCAAATGTTTGGTCAAAAATGCTTCGCCGAGTTCTGGAAGCGCTTTAGGGACGTACAACCCGCCGAACGAAGCGATAGGGCTTAAAATCGCCTCTGAAAAGGTGATCTCCTGAGAATGGATTCCGTCATTTCCGCGTGTTTCTATAAATTTCATCATGCCACTTTTAAAAATTTTGTGCGATTATAGCAAAGCCGCTCTCACGACTTGCTTAGAGGGTGATTTCTGTCCCCACCCCTTCGGAAGTGAAGAGTTCAAGCAAGATCGCATGTTCGATCCGCCCGTCGATGATATGGGCTTTTTTAACTCCGTTATCGACCGCTTCGAGACACGCATCCACTTTCGGTACCATCCCGCCGTGGATCGTTCCATCTGCTTTTAGCCCTTCCACTTCGGCTTCGGTCAATGTTGAAAGAAGCTCTTTATCCTTATTCAACACTCCTGATGTATCGGTCATAAAAATCACTTTGCACGCGCCGATCGCACCGGCAATCGCCGATGCCGCAAGATCGGCATTGATGTTATATCCCGGATGTCCGACGACGGCATCCGCACCGATCGGAGCGATAACGGGGATAAACCCTTCGCGCAATAGATTATGGATCACTTCGGATTTGACGTTTTCTACCCGTCCCGTCAAACCGAATTTCGCTTCGTCTTTCGGTTTAGCTTTTAGAAAATGGGCATCTTTTCCGCTGATACCGATCGCTTTTGCCCCGTAAGAGTTCAACAACGACGTGATCTCTTTGTTGATTTCACCGCTGAGTACCATCTCGACGATCCGCATCACGTCAGGGGTACTGACCCGTTCGCCGTCGATGAATTCCGTCGGTATTTTCAAATCGCTCAAAAGCTGACTGATACGGCTTCCCCCTCCGTGAACGATGACGACCTTTACACCGACAAGGTGCAACAAAACGATATCCTGGGCAAATTTCGCTTTGAGTTCATCCGAACTTTGTGCCGAACCGCCGTATTTGATCACGACGATCTCGTCACGGAATTCTTTGATGAACGGCATCGCGTCCATCAACGTTTTTACGGTATCAATTTTGCGCTGCATGCACATAATCCTTTACAAGTGATATCAACGCTTCATCCAGATCCAAAGAGAGGTCCATGACAGAGACGCTGAGATTAAAAGGCGCTATTTTAACCAAGTCTTTCTGAGTTACCAAGAGACTCGTCGCTCCCGTACGTTCAAGAATCCCTTCCAATTCTCCCTGGGTAAAAAAATGGTGATCTTCGAAATAGACTTTCTCGATGACATCCGGTAAAAAGGGGTCCAAACGCTCGGGTCTGGCGATAGCGGTAACGAGCACCATTTTATCGGTCGAATCGATAATCGTGACACGGCGGGAAAATGTCTCTCCCTCACGAAGATGAACCGCTTTTTTCCCCGACCACAGTTTCTCGCGGTATGGACCGGAGGGGAGACAAAAACGATTCGGTGTCGCGACATCGATCACCAAATCCAGTTTTTGAATAGAGTGTTTTCCGTATCCGTCATCCAAAAAGACCACTTCGCATCCCATCGATGCCGCTTCGGCGATTCCCCGTTCACGGATTTCGCTGACAATGACCGTCGTATTGGAAAGAGCATGGGCATAGAGCATCGCTTCATCACCGCTTTGAACGACGTCGCACAGAATCGTCGCTTTGTCTTTGACTACTACCATGCCGCGGCTGCGACGTCCGTATCCGCGCAAGACGATTGCCGACTTTTCAAAACGTTTTGCCAACTCGATGACGACGGGCGTTTTTCC
>Ga0172377_10001869_pt1 | contig 21482 bp, 19 predicted proteins | sample Pumphouse3metaG_FD_119749 | JGI IMG/M metagenome (GOLD analysis project Ga0172377, IMG submission 119749) | Leachate microbial communities from a municipal landfill in Southern Ontario, Canada - Pumphouse #3 metaG | ecosystem: Engineered > Solid waste > Landfill > Unclassified | place: Canada...
AGATTTACCGCAAAATCTTGATTTTATACCAAGATTTGATAAAATTAGCGATCAGTTACCAGCATTTTTTGATTTAGCTATTAGTGTTGATTGTGGAACTTATAAAAGATTAGGGTTTGAACTTGACCCTACAATTCCACTTATAAATTTTGATCATCATAAATCAAATAACAATTTTGGAACAGTAAATATAGTAGATTCACAAAAAAGTTCAACAGCTGAATTGGTTTTTGAATTTTTTAAACATAATGGATTATATATTACAAAAGATTCAGCAACTGCTCTTTATGTTGGCATTTATGATGATACTCTGGCATTTTCTTTGGGAAGATGTGATGAAAAAACATTTGAAAAAATAAATTTTTTAGTGGAGTGTGGCGCTAGTCCTTCTGAAATAGCAAATAAACTTTTACGAAGAGATTCTTTGGCAAAATACAGAATTATTCCAAGAATTTTAGATAGTTTAGAGTTATTTAAAGATGGAGAAGTAGCTTCAATAGTTGCTTACGAAGAGTGGTTTAAGCAAACAGGCGCTCATAATAGAGATTGTGAAGATGCCCTTGATATGATTATGAGTATAGCAATTGTAAGAATTGCATTTTTTATAAGAGTAGTAAATGGAGTATCAAGGGTATCATTGCGATCAAAAGGGCAAGTTGATGTTTCTAAAATTGCGGGAGAATTTGGTGGCGGTGGTCATTTTAATGCTTCTGGTTGTACAATAGAAACGGCAGATGTTGAAAAAGCAAAAGAAATAGTATTAAAGGAAATTTTTGAAATTTACAACTAAAAACGGAAGAGTATTTGGGATTTTTATAATCCTTTTAGTATTGATTGTGGCAATTGTTGCCTTTTTATTTTTATCACCTACCTTTGAAAGGGTTTCACCTAAAGTATTAGTTGAAAAAGAAATTTATTGGAACTTACAAAAACCAATAAAAATAAATATTACAGATAATAATGAAATAAAATCATATATGGTTAGTTTTAATGATGGACAAAAACAAATAACATTAGATACAAAAGTTATTAAAAATGAAAAAGGTTCACTAGAATTAGAAATATTACCTCCTTCATTTGATGAAAGTTATAAACCAAAAGAGGGAAATCTTAAATTTGATGTTTATGATGCAAGTAAATGGAATTTTTTTAAGGGAAATCAAACAGTTGTAACTTCTAAATTGATAATTGATAGAAAAAGTCCAATTGCAAATGTAATATCGAACTCTTATTTATTAAGACAAGGTGGAGCTGGAGTTATTGTTGTAGAAGTTTCGGATGAAAATTTAAAAGATTATTATATTTCATTTAATGATGAAGAAATTTTTGAACTTTTTCCTTTTTATAAAAAGAATTTTTTTATATCAATTATAACTTGGCCTGTTCAAACTAAAGAGTTTAAAAGAGTAAATTTAGTGGCTGTTGATATGGCTGGAAATAAAAGTGTAACAAAAGTTCCTTTTTATATAAAGAATTTTGTTGAAAAAACTGATGATATAAAGGTGTCTGATGATTTTATTAATAGCGTAAGTAGACAAGTTTTAGAAACAAGTGAAATGAGTATTCCAAATGATACTCCTGAAATATTTATAAAATCTAATAAAGAACTTAGAGAAAAAAATATTAAAACTATTAAAGAGGTTGTGAAAAAGAATTTTTCTAATACTTTAATTACTTCATATGATATTAAACCTTTTTTAAGATTAGAAAATGCAGCAACAGTTGCTGGTTTTGGTGAAAGAAGAAGTTATTTTTATAATGAGCAAAAAATTGATGAAGAGTGGCATTTAGGAAATGATTGGGCAAGTGTTAAAAGAGCACCAATTAAAACATTTAATGATGGAAAAGTAATATTCAAAGATTATTTAGGAATTTATGGAAATTCTATTATTTTAGATCATGGACTGGGAGTTGCAAGTCTTTATGCACATACAAGTAGTGCAAATGTGGAATTAAATGATGAAGTAAAAGCAGGACAACAAATAGCAAATACAGGTGCAACAGGGGCTGTATTTGGAGATCATTTACATTTTGGTATGTTAGTTCAAGGAATTGAAGTAAATCCTAATGAATGGCTTGATTTTACTTGGATGAAAACTAATGTTACGAAAACAATAGAAGATGCTATAAAACTAATAAATGGAAGCAGTAAATGAAGCAAAGAACGATAGCAAAAACTATTGAAATAGTTGGAATTGGACTTCATAAAGGAGTTCCTGTAAAAATGAAACTAGAACCACTTGATAGTGATATGGGAATAGTTTTTTACAGAGTTGATGCAGGAGTTACAATTCCCTTAAAAAAAGAGTATGTTGTTGATACAAAAATGGCAACTGTAATAGGAAAAGATGGAGTTGTGATTTCAACAATTGAACATCTTTTATCAGCTGTTTATGCATATGGAATTGATAATTTAAGAATTGTAATTGATAATGATGAGGTTCCTGTTCTTGATGGAAGTTCTGCTGGATATTGTATGTTGATTGAAGAAGCTGGAATTAAAGAATTAGAAAAATCAAAAAAAGCAATTAAAATCAAAAAAATGGTTGAAGTTACAACGCCTGATGGAAAAAGAGTTTGTTTGAAACCATCAAATAGAATTGTTTATGATTTTGAAATTGATTTTGAACATCCTGCAATTGGAAAACAAAAATTTCATTTTGATTACTCAATTTCAGAATATAAAGAAAATATTAGTAGGGCTAGAACATTTGGTTTTTTACATGAAGTTCAATATTTAAGAAGTATTGGATTAGCTCAAGGTGGAAGTATGGAAAATGCTATTGTTCTTGATCAAATAAAAGTTCTAAATCCTGAGGGTTTAAGATTTGATGATGAGTTCGTTAGACATAAAATTCTTGATGCAATTGGTGATATGGCACTTTTAGAATATACAATGGTTGGAGAATATGATGCAATTGCTGGAAGTCATCATTTAAATCATTTACTTACAAAAAAACTTTTTGAAAGTGCTGAAAATTATGAAATAATTGATTTAGAAGAAGCAAGTAGTGAAGCTATTGTATTTGAAATGGCTTATGCGAATGCTGATAATTAAGGCAAAAATTGATTGAAGTATTAGTAATTACTATTTCAAATCCTTTATTAATTGGAATATATGAAAATAAAAGATTAATAAAAGAACATAAATTAGATGGTAAAACATCTGATTTATTACCAAGTTTGTTTGAACAACTTCTTAAAGATTATAAAATTGAAAAAATAATATATGTAAATTCACCAGGGTCTTTTATGGCTATAAAAGTAGCTTACATATTTTTGAAAACAATTTGTATAACTAAGGTAATTGAATTTGCTGCAATAGATGGTTTTGAATTTAATCAAAACTCACCAATAAAAGCTCTTGGAAAAAAATACTTTATAAAAGATGAAAATGAAGTTAAAGTGGATTTTTTAGAAAAAGAGTGTATAATCCACGACTTTAAATTACCAATGTGTATAGAAAAATATAATTTTAACGAAGAAACACTGCCAATATATAATTTACCAGCTGTTTAAAGTTTAAGAAGGAAATGGATGAAAGTAAGCGTTCCCGCTACTAGTGCAAATTTAGGCCCAGGTTTTGACTGCTTAGGTCTAGCAATCTCAATGAAAAATCAAGTAATCATAAGACCATCAAAATTTCATAGTGTTTCTCTAAAAGGTGAGGGTGCAAATAATCCTGCCTTAAAAGACAATAATATGTTTATTTCAATATTTAATGATTTTTATCACAATTTATCATACAAAAAAAGACATTTTAGATTTGAATTTCAAAATGAAATTCCATTATCAAGAGGTTTAGGAAGTTCATCTGCTGTTATTGTTTCTGCAATTGCAAGTGCTTATGCGATTGAGGGAATTAAGCTTGAAAAAGATAAATTATTGAATTTAGCTTTAGCTTATGAAAGTCATCCTGATAATATTACACCTGCTGTTATGGGTGGATTTAATGTGGCTTGTGTTCAAGAAAATGAAGTAAGATATATAAGAAAAGAAATACCAAAAAATTTAAAAGCAGTTGTTGTTGTACCAAATAGAGCAATTTCAACTCAACTTTCAAGAAAAACTCTACCTTTTAAATATTCAAAAGAAGATACAGTTTTTAATATTTCACATTCGTCGTTATTAACAGCTGCATTTATGGCTGAAGATTGGGAAATGTTGAAGCATGCCTCTTTTGATCAAGTTCATCAAAAATATAGAATGAAACAAATGCCAGAACTTTTTGATGTACAAAAAACATCACTAAAAGAGGGTGCTTTAATGAGTACATTATCAGGTTCTGGATCAACTCTTTTTTCAATGAGTTATGCTGATGATAGTAAAAATTTAGAAAAAGCTTTAAAGCTTAAATTTCCTCATTTTAAAGTATTTGTTGCTGATTTTGATAATAGTGGCGTAAGAGTTGAAATTTGAAAATCTTTGATATTAAGTATATTTTAGGTATAATATTTGCCTAGTTTAAAAAATACCTTAAGAACTTGTGTTGTTTGCCGAGGCAAATTTGAACAAAAAGAGTTATTAAGACTAAAATGTGAAGAAAAAAAGTTATTGTTTTACAATAATTTTGGTAGAAGTTTTTATATCTGTTGCGAATGCGAAAAGCTATTACAAGCAGATATAAGTGGAAAAGATTATAAAAGAATCGAAAAATCACTTTGTAAAGAGTGTAAAAATAAAGATAAGTATGTCACACAACTTAAGGAGATGCTAACAGATGTCAGATAAAGTAAGAGTTTATGAAATTGCAGAAGAAGCGGGAGCAAGTAGCCAAGATGTTATTGCAAAAGCTAAAGATTTAGGAATAGAACTAAAATCACCCCAAAGTGCAGTATCATATGAAGATGCTGAAGAAATTACAAAATATATCATGACTGGAAACAGTTTAAGATTACCAAGTAAACCAGCATCTAAAGCAAAAAAAGTTATTGAAGACAAGACGCAAGAAATTGCTGAAGAAGTAAAAGAGACTAAAATTGAATTAGAAAAAGTTGAAGTTATTGAAAAAAATGAGCCTGAAGTTACAAAAAAACCAGAGTTAAAAAAAGTTATAATTTCAAAACCTATTTCAAAACCTGCTTTAAAACCTGCTCAAGAAGAATTTGATAAACCTGAAGTTAATCCTGATAATGCAAGTAAAATTGTACCTAAAAGAAGAGGTTTAGTTATTGTTAAAAAGAATAAACCTAAAGAGGAAGAAGTTGTTGTAAAATCATATGATTCTGATCTTCAAAACAAAAAGAAAATGAAATCATTGAGTGAAATTTTAGGTGTAAATGAAGAAGAAGATAAATCAAATGGCAATAATTACAATTTAAGTGAAGAACAAAGAAGAAATAGAATTAAAAAAGAGAAAAAGAAAATTATAGTAAAAGCTCAAGATCATGGAAAAAGACTTGATGTAGATAGAGCTTATACTGATGATTTCGTTAGTTCTGATGATTCTTTACTTGGAGAAGAAGTTGTTTTACTTGATATGGGATTAAATGATAATCTTAAAATCTTTGATGAACCAAAACCTCAAAATCCTGCTAAACAATCAAGAAGTTCAAGACCAGCTGCTTTTGGAAACTCACCTCAAGGTTTAAAAAGAGGGAAAAGAAAAAAAAGAATAGCTAGAACTCAAGAAGTTATTGAAATAACAGAAGTTACAATTCCTGAAGATATTAGAGTTTATGAATTTGCAGAAGCTTGTGGTAAATCAACAGCTGAAGTTATAACTGTTTTATTTTCTTTAGGAATGATGGTTACTAAAAATGATTTCTTGAAACAAGATGAGTTAGAAATTTTAGGTGAAGAGTTTGGTATTGAAGTAACAGTTAGAGATGCATTGGAAGATGTAAATTATGTTGGTGAATATCATGATGAAGAAACAGATGATGAAAATTTAGTTACAAGACCTCCTGTTGTTACAATTATGGGACATGTTGACCATGGTAAAACTTCATTATTAGATAGAATTAGATCTTCTAAAATAGCTTCTGGTGAAGCTGGTGGAATTACTCAACATATTTCATCTTATACAGTAGAAAAAAATGGACAAAAAATCACATTTGTAGATACTCCAGGGCATGCCGCTTTCTCTGCTATGAGATCAAGAGGAACTGCAATTACAGATATTGTTATTATTGTTGTTGCAGCTGATGATGGTGTTAAACCTCAAACTGAAGAAGTTATTTCACATGCAAAAGCAAGTGGTTGTCCAATTATTGTAGCAATTAATAAAATGGATAAAGAAACTGCTAATCCAGATATGGTTAAAGCGCAAATGGCTGAAAGAGGACTAACTCCAATTGATTGGGGTGGAAATACAGAATTCATAGGTGTTTCAGCTCTAAAAGGTACTGGAATTGATGAATTGTTGGAAAATATTTTAATTCAAGCAGAGTTATTAGAACTTAAAGCTGATCCAACAGTAAAAGCAAAAGCAGCCGTTATTGAATCTTCACTAGAAAAAGGTAGAGGTCCAGTTGCTACTATTATTGTTCAAAATGGTACATTAAGAATTGGTGATAATATTGTTTGTGATACTACTTTTGGTAGAGTAAAAGCAATTACTGATGATAATGGAAATCCAGTTAAAGAACTTGGACTTTCTGAAACAGGAACAGTTTTAGGATTAAATGAAGTTCCAATTACTGGTACTGTTATGGTTGTTATGGATACAGATAAAGAAGCTAGAGATATTGCAACAACTAGAGCTGAACATGCACGAGCTAAAGAGTTATCAAAATCTACAAAAGTTTCATTAGAAGAAATGAGTGGATTAATTGCAGAGGGAAAAATAAAAGCTCTTCCTGTTATTATTAAAACTGATGTTGGTGGTTCTTTAGAAGCAATTAAAGGTTCATTAGAACAAATTGCAAATGATGAAGTAAAAGTAAAAATAATTCATGCAGCTGTTGGTGGAATAACTGAATCAGACTTAGTTTTAGCTGGTGCATCTGATGGTTGTATTATTTTAGGATTTAATGTAAGACCTACTGGTTCTGTTAAATCAAAAGCAAAAGCTGATGGAATAACTATTAATACGTATTCAATTATTTATGATTTAATTGATGATATTAAAGATACTTTATCTGGAATGATGAGTGCTGTTATTAGAGAAGAAAATACAGGTCAAGCAGAAGTTAGAGATACATTCGTTGTTCCAAAAGTAGGAACTGTAGCTGGATGTTTAGTTACAGATGGTAAAGTTATCCGTGGTGGACATGCAAGAATTATTAGAGATGGTATCGTTACATATACAGGTAAAATTTCATCATTAAAAAGATTTAAAGATGATGCTAAAGAAGTTGCTAACGGTTATGAGTGTGGTATTATGTTTGAGAAATTTAACGATATTAAACCAGGCGATTTTATTGAGACATTTATTCAAATCGAAGAGAAAGTTTCAGTAGATAAAAAATAATGAAAAGTATTAATTTACAAAGAACAGAATCTCTACTTATGGAGTTAATTCCAGAAGCACTATCAAATTTAGTTGATTCACGAATTAACTCTTTAGCAATTACTGCAGTTAACTGTAAAAATGGTAAATATGATGCAATAGTTTATTTTGATGCTACTGATTATGATAAGGTTGAAATAAAAGAAATTATTGCTTTATTAAATAAGGCAAATGGAAGATTAAAGACACATATATTAGCAAGTACAGGTTGGTATAAATGTCCAAACTTTACTTTTCTAAATGATACGTCTTTAGAAAGATCAAAAAATATTGAAGCATTATTTGCTAAAATAAGAAAACCAAAAAGTGAAGAAGAATGAGTTTAGAAGAATCAATTAAATTAGCAGTTGAGAGTTTAGGTGCTAATCTTTATGACATTGTAAGTACAAAAGAACATGATAGAAATATCTTTAGAGTTTTAGTTACTACTGAAAATGGAATAAGTTTAGATAAGTGTGCTGAAATTTCAAGAATGATTTCACCTATTTTAGATGTAGATGAACCAATGGGTGGAGAATATATTTTAGAAGTAAGTTCACCTGGAATTGAAAGAAAACTTAGAAAAAAAGATCATTTTTTAGGTTCTATTGGTGAAAAAGTTAAAATCAAAAACTTTGCAATGGAAATATTTAAAGGTGAGTTAATTTCTGCTGATAATGAAAAAATAGTTGTTAGAACAGAATTTGGCGATGATGAAATTACTTATGATTCAATTTTAGCAGCAGCTACATACTTCGAATGGTAAAATAAAAATTAATAGGGAATTTCCTCTATTAATTTTAACACTAATTAAAACTACTTTATATATACTAACTTCTTTAAAAAATCATAAAAGTGAATTAAAATGAAAATAGATGATAATTTTTATATGAAATTAGCAATTGATGAAGCTTGGAAATATCAACTTTTAACTTATCCAAATCCAGCTGTTGGTTGTGTAATTGTTAAAGATGGAAAGCTTTTAGCAATAGAAGCCCATAAAGAAGCAGGACAGGCTCATGCTGAAGTCAATGCACTAAAAGCTGCATTTTTAAATTATAACCCAAATTCTGTACTAAAAACAAAACAAAATTCAAATGATATACATGATTTTTTAATAAAAAATCATAATAATTTTTTTAATGATTGTGAAATTTATGTAACATTAGAACCATGTAATCATATCGGTAAAACACCTGCTTGTGCAAACCTTTTGAAAGAATTAAAACCTAAAAGAGTAATTATAAGTGTTAAAGATACAAATAATGTGGCTTCAGGTGGCATAGAAACTCTTTTTAATGAAAATATAAAGATAACATTAGGTGTACTTGAAAATGAAGGAAATAACCTAATATTACCATTTTTTTCATGGCAAAATAAAACATCTATATTTTTTAAAATGGCTCAAACATTAAATGGGACAACTAATGGGAAAATTTCTTCTAATAGAGGATTAGCTTATGTTCATGCATTAAGAGACAAAATAGATTTATTAGTAATTGGTGGAAATACAATTAGAATTGATAGACCAACTTTAGATACAAGATATATTCAAGGAAATAATCCTGATATATTTATATATAGTAAAAATAAAATCTTTGATAATAATATTCCATTATTCAAAACAGCAAATAGAAAAGTAACAATTTCAGATGATTTATTTAAATTGCTAGATTATAAATTTGTTATGATTGAGGGAACTTATAATTTACTTGAAAAATTAAAGCAAAGAATTGATTTTATCATATTAATTATTAGCCCAAAAATCAAGAATGGTGATAATACTATAAATGAAATAAATATGGATTTTGAAATAATGCATGAAAATTATATTGGAGAAGATAAGATAGTTTTTTTAAAAAGAAAATAAGAAAATAAAATAGTAGCTTTGCTACTATTTTACTTTTTCTAAATATTCACCAGTTCTTGTGTCACATTTAATAATGTCACCTTCAAGAATATGAAAAGGAATTTGTACAACAGCACCTGATTCTAAAGTAGCAGGTTTTCTACCACCTTGAGAATCACCTTTATAGTTTGGTGGTGTTTCTACAATTTTCAATTCAACAACCATTGGCGGCTCAACTGTGATAGCTTTTCCATTGTAATACATCATATCACAAGTCATACCATCAATAATCCAATCAAAAGCTTCTCCGACTTGATCATAAGTTAAACCTTCTTGTTCATAAGTTGTATTATCCATAAATTGTAATAACTCACCATCATCATATAAAAATTGCATTTGTTTTTGTTGTAAATTTGGAACTTCACATTTATCACCTGCATGGAAAGTTTTTTCAATTAGTTTTCCATTTAAAAATGATTTGATCTTACATCTAACAAATGCAGCACCTTTACCAGGTTTTACATGTTGATATTCTGTAATTTTATAAGGAATACCATCTACTTCAATTTTTAATCCCTTTTTTAATTCGCTCATACCAATTGCCATAGTTTCTCCTTATATTTCTGCGTATGCAACTGCAATTGCAGCTTCTAAATTATCTAGTTTTTTTAATATATCTGAATTAACTTTTTCATCAACAAGAATAACAGCTAAAGCACCATCTTTTCCTCTTGAAAGTCTAAAGTCAGCAATATTAATATTATTGTTACCTAAGATTTTTCCAACTTCACCAATCACACCTGGTACATCATTATTTCTCATAACAATCATTTTACCTTTTGGTTCAATATCTAATGAGAATCCATTAATTTCAACAACTCTTTGTACATCTTCATTAAATACAGTTCCTGAAATTGTTTTTACACCAGTTGGTGTAGTGATTTTAATAGAAACTTTATTTTGGTAGCCACTGTGATTAGATAAGCCAGAGGTAGTTAATTCTATACCTTTTTCTTTTGCAATAAAGTTAGCATTTACATAGTTAACTTCATCTCCTGAAGATACAGATAATACACCAACAGTAGCAAAAGTTTGTAAAGAATCAAGATATTCAGAAACTTGACCCTCAGCTGAGATATTAATTGATCTGATTTCACTTTTACTTAATTGTGCAATTAAAAATGCCATTTTTTGTGTTAATTCAATATATGGTTTTACAAATGATGGAATTTTACTTTCATCAATTGGAAGATTTAACGCATTTGGATATGCAATTCCCCGAGCTGATTCAATAGCATTATTTGCAGCTTGAACAGAGATTTCTCTTTGTGACTCTTTTGTATTTGCTCCTAAGTGAGCAGTTACAGTTACATTTGGTAAATCTAATAATGGATGACTAGTTGCAGGTTCTTTGATAAATACATCAATTCCAGCCATTGCAATTTTTCCAGATTTTAAGTTTTCTACTAATGCATCTTCATTGTATAATCCACCTCTTGCGCAGTTAATTAAAACTACACCGTCTTTCATTTTTGCAATTTCTTCAAAACCAATCATATTGATTGTTTCTTTATTTTTTGGCGTATGAATTGTAATAATATCGCATGATAAAATATCGTCAAAATTAGTTGTATATTTAATACCTAAATCAGTTGCTTTAGTTGAAGGAATATATGGATCGTAAGTGATTACATCCATTTCAAATGATTTAGCTCTAAGTGCAACTCTATGACCAATATTTCCAAAACCAATAACACCTAGTTTTTTACCATAAAGTTCATTTCCATACCAATCTTCTCTTTTCCAAACTCTATCAATTTTTAATTGATTATGCGCATAAGGAAATTTTCTCATACAAGATAACATGTGAGTCATAGTTAATTCAACTGCTGCTATTGTGTTTGCAGTTGGAACATTCATTGCGATTATTCCTCTTTTACTACAACCTTCAATATCAACATTATCATAACCAACACCAGCTCTGATGATAGCTTTTAAATTAACAGCTGCATTTAAAAACTTCTCATCAACATCTGTTGATGATCTTGTGATTGCAACATGCGCATCTTTGATAATATTTAATAGTTCTGTTTTATTTACATCTGCTGCATATACGTAGTTAACATCTTCAGTATTTTGAAGAATTTGTAAACCAGCTTCGTGTATATGATCACAAACTACAATTGTATATTTACTCATTTAAATAAATCCTATTATTTCATTTGGTCTTTAATAATATCACCTAAAGTCATAGATGAATCATCATTAACAGATTTTAGAACTTCTCTTTCTTGTTGTTGCTCTAATCTTCTAACTGATAATCTTACTCTATTTTTTTTAGTGTCAATATTTACAACAACTGCTTCAATTTCATCACCATTTTTTACTTCATCAGCTTTTAATGGACCAAAATCTTCATTTCTGATTAGACCATCAAGATTGTTTTCTAATTTTATAAAGATTCCAAATTCTTTTGCATCTTTAACAATTCCTTTTACAATATCACCAATTTTATAAGCATCTTGGAATTTTTTTGCAGGAGAATCAGCTATTTCTTTAATTGATAGTGAAATATTTTCTTTTTCTTTATCTATTTTAATAATTCTAACTTCAACTTCATCGCCTTTTTTGTAAAGAGTTTTACATTTTGCATTTGGTTCCCATGAAGCTTCTTCGTTATGTAATAAACCATCAACATCTCCGATACTAACAAATGCACCAAAATCAGTTAATGTAGCAATTTTACCTTTAATTACATCACCAATCTTATGTTCATTTGTGAATTTTGCAAAAGGTTTTTCTTGAAGATTTTTTAAAGAAACTCTTAATCTTTTTTGCGCGATATTTAATTCAATAACTTCAACATTAATTTCTTCACCAATTGTTAAAAGTTCTTTTGGATTTTTTAAGTTTTTATTCCATGAAATTTCTGAAATATGTAATAAACCTTCAATATCATTTCCTAAATCAACAAATGCACCATAAGATTCAAAATTTGAAACTGTAACTGTAATAGTATCTCCAACTTCTAATTCATCTTTGATTTCTTCCCAAGGATTAGAAAGTGCAGCTTTGATAGATAATGATAGATGTTGTTTTATTTTGTCATAAGATAAAACTACAACAGAAACTTCATCACCTTCGTTATAATAATTTGCAGGATTTACAGGACCTTTGTATGAGATTTCATTGTAGTTTACTAAACCATCAATTCCACCTAAATCTACAAACATTCCATAAGAAGTAATTTTTTTGATAGTTCCAATAACTGGCTCTTTATTGTCTAAAATTTCAGTTACTTTATTGTCTTTTACAGCTTTTGATTCTTCAATTAATTTTTTTCTTGAAACAATAATTGAATTTTGTTCTTTATTTACTTTAATAACTTTTGCTTTAACAGTTTTTCCAACTGCTCCGATAGCTTTTAAGTAAGATTGTGCCATAGGCATGAAATATTCACAACCATCAATATCTTCAATTATAAAACCACCTCTTTGTTTAACAGAAACAATTTTACCTTCAATAGTTACATCTTCTATGTTTTCACCATGAGTTTTTACAAAAGCATCAAATTTTTCTTTTTGTAAAACTTTTTTATGTGAAATACTTGGTCTTTCACCTCTGCTTCCCATTAACATAACAGGAATTGTGTCACCAACTTTGTATTTAACTTCACCACCAATTGTAATTTCTGAAATGTTTAATTGACCTTCGATTTTTTGACCAACATCAACTAAAACTCTTTCACTATTAATTTCAACAATTACACCATCAACCACAGAGTTATTTTCTGCATTCTCGAAAGACTCATTAAGCATTTGCTCAAAATCAAAGTCTTCACCTAAATCAATATCTTCGATACCCATTTTATTCCTTCATATTTACCAGTTTTATTAAATGGGACGATTATACAAAAAATTGGCTTAAAAACTCTTAGTTAATTGATTCTATTTTGTCTACAACTTGCTGTATTATCCAATCAGGAGTACTAGCACCTGCCGTTACACCACATAATTTTTTATTTAAAAACCAATGATTATCTAGTTCAGTTTGGTTCTCAATTAAGTAAGAATCCGAACAATTTTCTAAACAAATTGAGTGTAATTGTTTTGTATTTGATGAGTTTTTTCCTCCAATTACAATCATAACATCTACCTCTTTTGAAAGTTCTCTTGCCGCATCTTGATTTTCAAATGTTGCATCACAAATTGTATTAAAAACTCTAACTTCTTTATTTTTTAGAATCAAATAATTTACAATTTCTAGATATTTTTCTTTCTTTTTAGTTGTTTGTGCAACAGTTGCAATTTTATTATTTTTAAAAATGGTATTTTCAAGATCAGATGGTTCTAGTACAATATGAACATCATCTTGATTTTCTGCATAAGATTGAACACCTTTAACTTCTGGATGATCTGCATCACCAAAAATGAGAATAGAATATCCCTCTGCAGACATTTTTTTAACTATTTGCTGTGGAGTTGTAACAAATGGACAAGTTGCATTTATGATTTTTGCATTCAATGTTCTTAAATGTTTTAAGTCATTTTTTGGAATGCCATGTGTTCTAATAATAACTGTATCATTATCTTTTACATCACTTAAATTATTATATAATCCCACATTAAAATCATTTTTTAATCTATTTATTTCATCTTGATTATGAATAAGTGGACCCATTGTTGCAGAATTATCATAATCCTCTGCTATTTTAATTGCTCTTTTTACACCAAAACAAAATCCATAATTTGATGCTAATTTTACTTTCATTTATTGCCTTTATTTATATAAAGAGTCTAATATTTCTTTAAAATTTGGGAATGAAGTATCTATACATTGTGTATCTTCAATCTCCATGTCACTACTAAGTCCAGCAATTGCAAAACTCATAGCAATCCTATGATCTCCATGTGAGTTTATAGTGGCTTTATTTATTGTTCCACCAATTATCTCATATCCATCTTCAAATTCTGTGTATGTAACTCCACAAAGTTTTAGGTTATTTACAACACTAGAAATTCTATCTGACTCTTTTACTCTTAACTCTTTTGCATTTGAAACTTTTGATTTTCCATTTGCTAAACTCATTGCGATTGACAAAGCTGGTAACTCATCGATTAACCATGAAATATTTTCATTAACTACTACACCATTTAATTCATTATTGATTATTTCAATATCACCAATTGGTTCATAAATATTTTCTTTTTCTAGAAAATTAACAGTTACACCCATTTTTTTTAGAACTACATAAGCTTCAATTCTTGTTGGATTCAAAGTTACATTTTTAATAAGAACTCTTGCATTTTTTGTAATAGCCGCTGCTAGTGCAAAGAAAAATGCAGATGAAGGATCAGTTGGAACCGTAATATTTAAAGGTTTTAAATGAGTAGTTAATGGATGAATATTTATAAAACCATCCTTATCATTTTCAATAATTGCTCCCATACCTTTTAACATTCGTTCTGTGTGATCGCGAGTTAGTTCATTTTCTTTATATTTTGAGATTCCAGAAGCTCTAAGAGCTGCCAGAATCATTGCTGATTTTACTTGTGCTGAATCTACTGGTGAATGGTAAGTAAATGGTTCTAATTCTTTTACACCTCTTATAAATAAAGGAGCTTTATTTCCATTTTCTCTTCCATCTATTAAAGCACCAATACTTCTTAATGGATCGGCTACCCTTTTCATTGGTCTATTTCTTAAGTATTTATCACCTGTTAATGTGAATGCACCATCAATTGAAGCTAATAAACCACAAAATAATCTCATTGCAGTTCCAGAGTTTCCACAATCAAGAACATCTGATGGTTCATTTAAAATAGGAGTTGGAGTGATTTCAACACTTGAGCCATCTCTTTTGATAGTTGCTCCAAGTTGTTCCACTATACTTAAAGTATTTAATGTATCTTCCGCTGTTAAATAATTTTTTATATATGAAGTTTGATTTGAAAAAAGTGAAAACATTGCACATCTGTGAGATATTGATTTGTCACTTGCAATTGAATCTATTTCTATATCAAATGCTTTTGTTATTTTTTTTATAGTAAATTTTTCCACTTTTTTCCTTTTTTAATTATTGTCTTAAACCAATTGATAATTGATTATTTAGTGCATCTAGAATTGAGTTCATAGTTTTTGAAATATCTTCTTCTTCCATTGTCTTTTCATCATTTTGCAATATAAATCTAATTGTTAAACTCTCATTATCTGCTAATTTCTCATCATGATAAATATCAATTAAATTAAACTGTTTAATATTTTTATCATTTAAAGAATTAATTACTTTTTTTACTTCTTTATATTCTAACGATTTTGGAGCAATAATAGTTAAATCTTTTTTTGATGATTGAAACTTTGAATATGAAACTGTTTTTATAATGTCATTTTTAATTGCTTCAAAATCAATCTCAGCAATAAATGTATCATTTAAATCATAATCTTCACAAACACTTGGATGTAGTTTACAAATATATCCTACAATTTTTCCATCTATTAAAACATTTGCATTTTGGTATGGATGAACAAATAAATTATCTATTTGTGTCATTGGTTCTAAATCAAATTTTCCAATTGTATTTAGCACTTTTTTTGAAAAAGAGAAGAAATCAATATTCTTTGGTTTTCCAGCATTTGAAATCTCTTCTTGCTCACTTGAACCTGTTTGAATAAATGAAATTTTTTTAGATTCATTTCTATTTTCATCAAAAATAGTTCCAATTTCAAAAAATGCAGTTGATCTTGCACCAACTTTAAAGTTATTTGCACAAGCTTCCACTAAATTTAATAAAATTGTACTTCTAAAAGTATTTAGCTCTTTCACAATTGGATTGATTAAATCAAGTTCATCTTTTACTGTTTTAAAACCATATTTTTCTAAACTTTCTTTTGAAGAAAAAACATAAGTTAATGTTTCATAAAAACCATTTTCTATTGCTTTAAATCTTAATTTATTTTTCTTAATTAAATCATTTGAAGTTTTATTAACTCTATTTACTTCATCAATTTGTAAAGGTTTTGCAATAATATTATCAATTCCAATAATCCTAACAATCTCTTCTGTAACATCTGCAATATTTTTTATGTCATGTCTATAATATGGGATTTTTATAACTAAAACACTACCAATATCTTTAACTTCAAAACCTAATGAAATAAGAATTTTTTCAATTTCAATTTTAGGTATTTCTTGACCAATAATGGCATTTATTTTATTTACACTTATATCTAATGTTAATTTTTCTTTATCTTCTACAAAAGTTTCACAACCACCATAAACAGAAGCTCCAAATTTAGAAACTAATGTTGAAAGATAATTCATACCATAATCAATATTTGGTTCGCTTCCACGAGAAGCTCTATAATAAACTTCTCCAGTCTTTATTTTTGCATCAAAAACTTTTTTTGATATTAATTCGGGATTAATATATGAAGCTTCGATAATAAAGTTTGTATAATCTGTATCTATATCATTATGCTCAACACAAACTTTACTTAATTGCTCTGTTCCATAAATGTTATCAAATCCTAATTCATCTTTTTTAATATACATAATATTAAGGTTTTCACCTTTTATGGTTTTTTCTTTAGGATATCCATTTAAAATTACACCAGTTGAATGAGTTGTATAAGTTAAAATATTTTTTACATCATTATTTTCTTGAAATTTACCAATTATTGCAGTTCTTAGTTTTTGTAAAATATTTAGTCTAAAATCTGAAAAATCAATAACTATAAAAGATAAAGATGAATCAATATATTTATCACATTCTATTTCTAAAAGTTGACCAATACCTAATTTATTGTAATTAATTTTTTTATCACATTCAATTAAGACAATTGAATAAAATGCACTTAATTCTCTTACGATTCCGTTTATACTTAAACAATCACCTCTATTTGCAGTTAATCCAATTTCAATAATGTCATCATTTAGTTTTGAATATTCTTTTAACTCTTTTCCTAAAACTAATTCGCCAATAGAATCATCAAGTTCTAATATTCCATCATTTAATTTGGGAAGTCCAAGTTCAGTTGCAGAACAAATCATTCCATTTGATTCAACACCTCTTAATTTTGCTTCTTTAATGATAAAATTATTTCCTAAATCACATCCTACTGTGGCAACGGGTACAAATTGTCCCGCTTCAACATTTTTTGCACCACAAACTATTTGAACTTGATGTGTTCCTAAATCTACTTGACAGATATTTAATTTATCAGCATCTGGATGTTTAACTTTTTCTAAAACTTTTCCAACTACAACTTTAGGAGCAATTGAGATTTTTTCTAAACTATCAACCTCAAAACCAATAGCATTTAGAGTTTTACAAATTTCATCTGTTGAAATTTTTGAAATATCAATAAATTCTTCTAACCAACTTCTAGTAATTATCATTTGAATTGTCCTAATAATCTTGTATCACTTTCAAATAGTGATCTTAAATCTCCAATATTATGAATTAGCATTGCAAATCTTTCAACTCCTAATCCAAAAGCATATCCTGATTTATTTTCATAACCAACCGCTTTGAATACATTTTCATCTACAATTCCACACCCTAAAACTTCAAGCCATCCTGTTTGTGAACAAACTCTACATCCGTCACCTTTACAAAATACACATGAAATATCAACTTCAGCAGATGGTTCTGTGAATGGGAAAAATGAGGGTCTAAATCTAACTTCAACATCACCAAACATGTGTTGTAAAAATTCAACTAATACATGTTTTAAATTTGCAAATGAAACTTTGTCAGCTTCATCCACAACTAATGCTTCAATTTGATGAAACATTGGAGTATGAGTAATATCAAAATCTCTTCTAAAAACAGTTCCTGGCGCTATCATTCTAATCGGAGTATTTTGAGTTAACATAGTTCTTATTTGAACAGGTGAAGTATGAGTTCTTAATAGAGTGTAATCTTTATTATAAAAAGTGTCTTGCATATCTCTTGCAGGGTGGTATTTAGGAAGATTTAATGCTTCAAAATTATGAAAATCATCTTCAACTAAAGGACCTTCTTCAACTGCAAAATTTAGATTTTGGAAATATCTTATAATTCTATCCATTGTTTCGACAACTGGATGAGTTGCTCCAGATGTTAGCTCATTATTAAATCTTGTTACATCAATTTTTTCATTTTCTAATTTATTATTTAGTGCAACTTTTTCTAAAACTATCTTTTTTGATTCTAGTGCTGTTGTAATTAACTCTTTTTGAGTATTTAAATTTTCTGCAAAAACCTTTTTTTCTTCATTTGGAACACTTTTCATTTTAGCAAATTCTAAAGTTAAGATACCTTTTTTACCTAAAGTATCAATTCTAAGATTTTCTAATTCTTCAAGTGATGTTGCATTGGTTATTTTTTCAATCCACTGTGTCACTTTTTTCTCCCTAAATTTATAAATAATTATCTTGGATTTTAATTATTTGTATCAGTATTTTAGGGATTATACATAAAGATTTATTAGAGTTTGGTTATAATATTTTACTATTTAATTTCAAGGAAAGATAATGTGTATATTCTGTAAGATTGTAAAAGGTGAGATACCAAATCAAACTATTTTAGAGGATGAAAAGTTTTTAGCATTTAATGATATTAATCCTACAAGAAAAATTCATGTATTAATTATTCCAAAGGAACATTATGCTTCTTTTGATGTAATACCTTCTCAAATTATGGCTGAAATGACAAAATTTATTCAAAAAGTAGCTGGTATTTTAGATGTAAAAGAGAGTGGTTATAGATTAATAACAAATGTTGGTGATGATGGTGGACAAGAAGTTCATCATTTACATTTTCACATAATTGGTGGGGAACCAGTTGGTAGATTAGTTAGATAACAAGAAGTTAAAACTTCTTGTTTTATTTAAACTTATTTTTCTAAAAAAGAACCTAAGTTCATAATTTTTTGATATTTATTTTCTAATCTTTTTTCAGGAGTTAACTTTTTTAACTGTTCTAAAGATGATAGAAAATACTCTTTTAAAGCTAAAATAGCTTCCTCTTTTTTTCTATGTGCGCCAATTAAAGGCTCATTTATAACATCATCAATAAGTTTTAACTCTTTTAAATTCTCAGCAGTAATCTTTAATGCATTTGCCGCAGTTTCAACTTTTGCAGGGTCATTCCATAAAATTGCACTACAGCCCTCAGGCGAAATAACAGCATAAACTGAATATCTCATCATTGCTAGTTTATCAGCAACTGAAATAGCTAATGCTCCTCCTGAACCACCCTCACCAATAACGATTGAAATAGTTGGAGTTGTTAAATCAGCAAATTCATATAGGTTTCTAGCAATCGCTTCACTTTGACTTCTTTCCTCAGCCCCAATTCCTGGATATGCACCTGGTGTATCAACTAACATGAGAATCGGAATTTGAAATTTTTCAGCCATTTTTGCAGCTCTTAATGCTTTTCTATATCCCTCAGGACTTGGCATCCCAAAATTTCTGTAAAGTTTATCTTTTGTTCCTCTACCTTTTTGTTCACCAATAACTAGTACTTTTTGAGTACCAATATATCCCAAATAACATACTATTGCATGATCATCAACATAGTGTCTATCTCCATGAATTTCATAGGCATTAGTCAATAAACCATTTATGTAATCTAATGAATAAGGTCTGTCTGGATGACGAGCAAGTTGGAGTTTTTGATAATCACTTAAGTTTTTAAAAGTTTTTTCAACTTCTTTTTCTAGTTTTTTTTCTAAAATATCAACAGCATGTTCATCTGATTTTGTTTTTGCTGTAATTATTTCATCTTCAATTTTTTTGATTTTGTCTTCAAATTCTAAGTAAGTTGCCAATTTTTTCCCTTTAAAAAAAAAGAGATAATCTATAACTATCTCTTTTACACTTAGGTTTTATTTTAATTATTTTACGTATTTTCTAAATATAATAGAACCATTAGTTCCACCAAAACCAAAATTATTGCTCATAACTGTAGTTAAGTTAGCTTTTCTTGCAATATTTGCTACATAATCTAAATCACATTCAGGATCTTGATTATCTATGTTTATTGTTGGAGGAATAATTCCCTCATTTAATGCTTTAATAGTAAAAATTGCTTCAATTGCACCAGCTGCACCTAAACAATGTCCAATTTGACCTTTTGTTGAAGACACTAATGGAATGTCTTTTCCCTCAAATAGCGCTTTGATTGCTGCTGTTTCATTTTTATCACCAACAGGAGTTGATGTTCCATGAGCATTGATATAATCAATTTTTGGATATTCTCCTGTTATATTTTTAACCATTTCAAATGCTGCTTTCATAGCTCTTAACGGACCATCCATCACAGGTGAAGTAATATGATTTGCATCACCTGATTCACCAAATCCTATAATTTCAGCATAAATTTTAGCACCTCTTGCAAGAGCAATTTCTAGATCTTCTACAACAAGAGCACCTGCTCCTTCTCCCATTACAAAACCATCTCTATCAATATCAAATGGTCTTGATGATTTTTTTGGATCATCATTTCTTGTAGATAACGCTTTCATTGCAGCAAACCCTGCAACACCTGCAGCACAAACTGCACTTTCAGCTCCAACAACTAAAACTCTGTCTGCTCCACCAATCATAATAGTTTTTACAGCATCATTTAATGCATGAGTAGACGCAGCACAAGCAGTTACATGGGCTAATGATGGACCTCTTAAATTATGTTCAATAGAAATAAATCCGCTTAACATATTTGCAAGCGATGATGGAATAAAGAAAGGAGAAACTTTTCTTGAACCTTTTGTTTCGCAAACAACAGAGTTCTTTTCTATTGTTGATAAACCACCAATTCCAGAACCTGAAATCATTCCAAATCTATCAGCAATAGAAGCATCAACTTTTTTATTTTCTTGTGTTACGTAACCTGAATCAATCATGGCTTCAAGAGCTGCTTTTATACCTAATTGAATAAATCTATCTGCTTTTTTTACTTCTTTTTTGTCCATTACAGTTGTAGGATCGAAATCTTTTACTTCACCAGCAATTTTTACAGAAAATTCACTTGCATCAAATAGCGTAATAGTGTCAATACCACAAACACCATTTACAACAGCTTCAAAAGAATCTTTTACATTATGTCCTGTAGAATTAATAGTACCTATACCTGTTACAACAACTCTTTTCATTTAAATATGCTCCATGTTTTTATTATTTGAATTATTCAATCTTTTTATAAAAAAACTCAA
>Ga0172377_10001870_pt1 | contig 21480 bp, 23 predicted proteins | sample Pumphouse3metaG_FD_119749 | JGI IMG/M metagenome (GOLD analysis project Ga0172377, IMG submission 119749) | Leachate microbial communities from a municipal landfill in Southern Ontario, Canada - Pumphouse #3 metaG | ecosystem: Engineered > Solid waste > Landfill > Unclassified | place: Canada...
ATGAAAGGGTCATGAGATGGATTTTTACTGCACTTTTCCCTAAGAAAAGCATTATTAACTAAATATTGTCCCAAAGTCTGGGATCAATTTAATTTTAATTTTATGACAGATCCAATCGCAGATTACTTAACAAGATTGCGTAATGCAATCAGTGCGAATCACCGTGTAGTGGAGATTCCCGCATCTAATCTGAAAAAAGAAATTACAAAAGTTCTTTTTGACAAAGGCTACATCTTAAATTATAAGTTTGTAGAAGAAGGCCCTCAAGGCTCAATCAAAATTGCCTTGAAGTATGATCCCGTTAACAAAGTTAATGCGGTAAAAAAATTGATTAGAGTATCAACTCCTGGTTTACGTAAATATGTTGGGCATAAAGATATGCCTCGTGTGTTGAATGGTTTAGGTATTGCTATTCTTTCTACATCGAAAGGTGTAATGACCGACAAGGAAGCTCGCGAACAAAAGATTGGCGGCGAAGTTTTATGTTACATCTATTAACGAAGGAGGAAGAATAATGTCAAGAATAGGAAAATTACCAATCGAAATACCTGCTGGTGTTACAATTACTGTGAATAACAGTGAAGTAACAGTGAAAGGACCTAAAGGTGAGTTAAAACAAGTGGTTAACCCAATTATCACGGTTCAAGTGGAAGATGGTGTATGTCATGTAACTCGTTCAGATGAGGAGAAAGAAAGTCGTGCTATGCATGGTTTGTATCGTTCTTTGATTCACAACATGGTTATTGGAGTTTCAGAAGGTTACAAGAAAACTTTAGAACTCGTTGGTGTTGGTTACCGTGCTTCAAACAATGGACAAGTTTTGGAACTTGCACTTGGTTATACCCACAATATTTTTTTAGGTTTGCCTGAAGAAATTAAAGTACAAACGGTTGCTGAACGTAATCAAAATCCATTAATTGTTTTTGAAAGTATTGACAAACAATTGATAGGACAAGTTTGCGCTAAGATTCGTTCGTTTCGTAAACCTGAACCTTATAAAGGAAAAGGTGTTAAGTTCAAAGGCGAAGTTATTCGTAGAAAAGCTGGTAAAACAGCAGGTAAATAATTTACGTAAACTAGTAAGATTATGACTGGAAAATTAGAAAGAAGATTAAAGATAAAAGCACACATTCGTCACAGAGTGAGTGGTACTGCAGAATTACCTCGTTTAACGGTATTCCGTAGCAACACACAGATTTATGCACAAGTTATTGACGATGTTGCAGGTAAGACCTTGGTTTCGGCTTCTTCATTGGGCATTAAAGATAAAATGACCAAAAAAGAACAAGCAGCCAAAGTTGGCGAACTTGTTGCTAAAAAAGCACAAGAAAGTGGTGTAACCGCAGTGATATTTGACCGTAATGGTTACTTATATCACGGAAGAGTGAAAGAATTGGCAGATGCAGCTCGTAAAGGTGGACTTAAATTTTAATAAACAACTATGTCAGAAAATAATAACAGAGTAAAAACAACAAACGATATTGAATTAAAAGATCGTTTGGTAGCCATTAATCGTGTTACAAAAGTTACAAAAGGAGGACGTGCATTTAGTTTCTCTGCTATCGTAGTGGTAGGTAATGAAAATGGCATTGTTGGTTGGGGATTAGGTAAAGCAGGTGAAGTAACTTCAGCAATTGCTAAAGGTGTTGAAGCTGCAAAGAAAAACTTAATTCGCGTTCCAGTTCACAAAGGTACAATTCCTCACGAACAAGTGGCTCGTTTTGGAGGTGCTGAAGTTTATCTTCACCCTGCATCTCAAGGTACTGGTGTTAAAGCAGGTGGTGCTATGCGTGCGGTTCTTGAAAGTGTCGGTGTTACAGACGTTTTGGCTAAATCAAAAGGTTCTTCAAACCCTCACAACTTAGTTAAAGCAACATTTGCTGCTTTAGGTGAATTACGTGACGCCTATACTGTAGCACAGAATAGAGGTATTTCTATGGAAAAAGTGTTTAAAGGTTAAAATTAGATAATTATGGCAACAATAAAAATTCAACAAGTAAAAAGCAGAATAAGATGTCCTAGAGTTCAAAAAGCAACTTTAGATGCACTTGGACTTAAAAAGATGAATGCCGTAGTTGAACACGAAGCTACACCTTCTATCTTAGGAATGGTGAAGAAAGTGACACACTTGGTAAAAATAGTAGACTAATAACATTGGTAAAATCTTTAAACAAAAAAAGATATGAATTTAAGTAATATTACACCCGCAATGGGTTCTGTAAAAACCAATAAACGTTTGGGAAGAGGTACAGGTTCTGGTAAAGGCGGCACTTCTACACGTGGTCATAAAGGCCAAAAATCACGTTCTGGTTATTCACGGAAAATTGGTTTTGAAGGCGGTCAGATGCCTTTGCAACGTCGTTTGCCTAAGTTTGGTTTTAACAATATTAATCGTGTAGAATATAAAGCTATCAATTTGGATACTCTTCAAACATTGGCTGAAGCTACAAAAGCGACTAAAATTGATATAGCTGCCTTAATCCAAGCTGGCTTTATAACTAAAAGCCAACTGGTTAAAGTATTAGCTAAAGGTAAATTGACTACTAAACTTGAAGTGGAAGCACATGCATTTTCTAAAACTGCTGAGGCCGCAATTGTCGCAGCAGGTGGAAGTGTCGTAAAATTGTAAGATAATGAAATTACTAGAGACTTTTAAAAATATTTGGAAGATTGAAGATTTACGTTCTAAAATCTTAACGACGATTTTATTTATTTTAATCTATCGTTTTGGTTCGTTTATCGTTCTTCCTGGTATTGATCCGGGTGCACTTACCGCTTTGAAATCACAAACAAGCGGTGGGTTGCTTTCGTTGTTGGATATGTTCTCTGGAGGTGCTTTTTCTAATGCTTCAATTTTTGCATTGGGAATTATGCCTTATATCTCTGCATCTATTGTGATACAATTGCTTACAATTGCAGTTCCGTATTTTCAAAAGATGCAAAGAGACGGTGAGAGTGGTCGTCGTAAAATGAATCAATTAACTCGTTATTTAACAGTTGCGATTCTTTTATTACAAGGCCCTTCATATCTGATCAACTTAAGTGTTCAATTGGGGCAAGCTGGAGCCGCATTGCCTTCGGGATTGTGGTTCAGCATCTCTTCAACAGTAATTCTTTGCGCAGGCTCTATGTTTGTGATGTGGCTTGGTGAACGTATGACCGATAAAGGTATTGGTAATGGTATATCTATGATTATCATGATCGGTATTATCGCTCGTCTACCTTCTGCTATTATTCAAGAATTTATTTCGCGTTTTGGAGATGCTGGTGGTGGTTTAATTATGTTCCTTGGTGAAATTATTGTACTACTTTTGGTTATTGCTGCAAGCATTTTGTTGGTACAAGGTACTCGCAAGATCCCTGTACAATATGCTAAACGCGTTGTTGGTAATAAACAATATGGTGGTGTTCGCCAGTATATTCCTTTGAAAGTTAATGCAGCAGGTGTTATGCCTATCATTTTTGCTCAAGCTATTATGATGGTCCCAATTATGCTTGCTGGATTTAATGCAGATGGTGTTAGTAACTTTATGAGAGTTTTCATGGATAATACCAGTTTTTGGTATAATTTTGTATTCGCAATTATGATCATTGCTTTTACCTATTTTTATACTGCAATTACTATCAATCCAACGCAAATGGCTGAGGAAATGAAACGTAATAATGGTTTTATCCCTGGTATAAAACCGGGAAAGAGAACTGCTGAATATATTGATGTGATTATGTCACGTATTACTTTGCCTGGTTCATTCTTTTTGGCATTGGTGGCTATCATGCCTGCATTTGCAAGCATCTTTGGGATCACAGGTAGTTTCTCTCAATTTTATGGTGGCACATCATTGTTGATTTTGGTAGGTGTAGTGCTTGATACTTTACAACAAGTTGAAAGCCATTTATTAATGAGACATTATGATGGGTTGTTAAAGTCTGGCCGTATTAAAGGTCGTACAGGTTCTATTGCAGCGTATTAATAATATGATATATTTAAAGACAGCAGAGGAAATTGAGTTGTTGCGAGAAAGCAGCCTTTTGGTTAGTAAAACTTTGGCAGAGTTAGCAAAGCTACTTAAGCCAGGCGTAACAACAGCTCAGCTGGATAAAATTGCGGAAGAGTTTATTCGAGATAACGGAGCAACACCAGCGTTTAAGGGATATGGAGGTTTTCCAGCATCTATTTGTACGTCGGTAAATGATCAAGTAGTACATGGTATCCCATCGGACAAAATAATTTTGAAAGATGGTGATATTATATCTATTGATTGTGGAACTTTTAAAAATGGTTTTGTCGGTGATTCAGCTTATACGTTTTGCGTAGGAGAAGTGAAAGCCGAAGTAAAGCATCTATTAGAAATTACAAAAGCTTCGTTGTTTAAAGGTATAGAACAAGCTATAGAAGGTAATCGTGTTGGCGATATCGGGAATGCAGTGCAAGCTCATTGTGAAGCAGAAGGATATGGCGTAGTACGTGAAATGGTTGGTCATGGTGTTGGCCGTGATATGCACGAATCACCAGAGGTACCGAATTATGGTCGTCGTGGATCAGGTCCATTACTGAAGACAGGTATGACAATTTGCATTGAGCCTATGATTAATTTAGGCCGTAAAGAGTTGCGCTTTGAACGTGATGGTTGGACCACTCGTACGATTGATGGTAAATGTTCTGCTCATTTTGAACATGCAGTAGCGATTGGAAAAGGTAAAGCAGACATCCTTTCCGATTTTGGAATTATAGAAAACGTATTAAGTAATCTGAATTAAATTTATGGCAAAACAGTCAGCAATAGAACAAGATGGTACGATAGTGGAAGCACTGTCTAACGCTATGTTCCGCGTTGAATTGGAAAATGGGCATGAAATTACGGCTCATATCTCTGGCAAAATGCGTATGCATTACATTCGTATTCTTCCTGGTGATAGAGTAAAGGTTGAAATGTCGCCTTATGACTTGACAAAGGGTCGTATCTCGTTTCGATACAAATAAATTTTCATAAAAATTATATCACATGAAAGTAAGAGCATCTATTAAAAAGCGCAATGACGATTGTAAGATCGTTCGTAGAAAAGGCTGCTTGTATGTTATTAACAAAAAAAATCCTAAGATGAAACAACGTCAAGGGTAATTTTAAAAAACAGTTTATGGCTATAAGAATTGTAGGAGTAGATTTACCCCAGAATAAACGTGGGGAAGTTGGATTGACTTATATCTACGGAGTAGGTCGCAGTAGTGCACGCAAGATTCTAGCAGAGGCAGGTGTTGATCTCAACACTAAAGTTCAAGATTGGACTGATGACCAAGCTGCTAAAATCCGCGAAATCATTGGCGCGAGCTTCAAAGTTGAAGGTGAACTTCGCTCTGAAGTGCAATTGAACATCAAGCGATTGATGGACATTGGTTGTTACAGAGGTATACGTCACCGTCTTGGTTTGCCCCTTCGTGGTCAAAGCACCAAGAATAATGCGCGTACACGTAAAGGTAAAAAGAAAACAGTTGCTAACAAGAAAAAGGCAACTAAGTAATTAACTGCTTAAAAATTAGAAGTTGATATGGCAAAGAAAACAGTAACAACCAAGAAAAGGGTAGTTAAAGTTGATGGTGTCGGACAGTTACATGTTCACTCATCATTTAATAATATCATTGTAACGCTTGCTAATGGCGAAGGTCAAGTAATATCTTGGTCATCAGCTGGTAAAATGGGTTTCCGCGGTTCTAAAAAGAACACGCCGTATGCTGCTCAAATGGCAGCTCAAGATTGTGCTAAAGTGGCATTTGATCTTGGTTTGAGAAAAGTAAAAGCGTATGTAAAAGGACCTGGTAATGGTCGTGAATCTGCTATTAGAACTGTACACGGTGCAGGTATTGAAGTAACAGAGATTATCGACGTTACACCATTACCACATAATGGTTGTCGTCCCGCAAAACGCAGAAGAGTATAACATTTTAAAAATTTAAAGAAAAATGGCAAGATATACTGGACCAAAATCAAAAATTGCTCGTAAATTTGGTGAACCAATTTTCGGACCTGATAAGGCTCAAGCCCGTAGAAATTATCCCCCTGGACAACACGGTAATACTCGTAAACGTAAAACGTCTGAGTATGGTGTTCAGTTGAAAGAAAAACAAAAAGCTAAATATACTTATGGTGTATTAGAAAAACAATTCCGCAATTTATTTGAAAAAGCTCAAGCGCATTCAGGTATTACAGGTGAAATTCTGTTGCAATTGTTGGAATGCCGTTTAGATAATGTTGTTTATCGTTTAGGTATTGCTAAAACACGTTCTGCTGCTCGTCAGTTAGTATCGCATAAACACATTACCGTAGATGGTCAAGTTGTAAATATTCCTTCTTTTTCAGTAAAACAAGGACAAATTATAGCAGTTCGTGAAAAAGATAAATCAATGGCTGTTATTATTGAGGCTTTGAATGGTTTTAACCATAGCAAATACCCTTGGGTAGAATGGGATAACGCAGCCATGGGTGGTAAGTTCTTACACATACCAGAACGTGCTGATATTCCTGAAAATATCAAGGAACAATTAATCGTTGAATTGTACTCTAAATAATTGTAGAATATGGCTATATTAGCATTTCAAAAACCAGACAAGGTAATCATGTTGGAAGCGAACGACTTTCAAGGTAAATTTGAATTTCGTCCGTTGGAACCCGGATTTGGTATTACCGTAGGTAATGCTTTGCGCCGCATTCTTCTCTCTTCTTTGGAAGGATATGCAATTACTTCGATTAAAATTGAAGGAGTTGATCACGAATTTGCTACGATTCCAGGAGTAATCGATGACGTTACAAATATTATCCTCAATTTGAAACAAGTGCGTTTCAAAGCAACTCAAGACAAGCCTGAAGGAGAAAAGCTTACATTGTCTGTTTCGGGTCGCGAAGTGGTGAAAGCCGGGGACTTAAATGCATTGTTAACTAATTTTGAAGTGTTGAACCCTGAGCTCATTTTGTGCAAAATGGATCCTTCAGCGAATTTCAAAATGGAATTAGCAATCAATAAAGGTCGTGGTTATTTACCAGCAGAAGAGAATAAATTGGTAGCTGATGAAATCGGTGTTATCCCAATTGATGCGATTTTTACACCTATTCGTAATGTGAAATATGCGATTGAAAATTATCGTGTAGAACAAAAAACGGATTATGAAAAATTGCTTTTGGATATTGATACTGATGGCTCAATTCACCCTAAAGAAGCATTGAAGGAAGCCGCTCGTATTTTGATTCAACACTTTATGTTATTTTCTGACGATAAAATTGCGTTGGATACGACAGAAGGTGCTGGTAACGAAGAGTTTGACGAGGAAATTTTACATATGCGTCAAATGCTAAAGAGTAAATTGGTTGATCTCGACCTTTCAGTTCGTGCGATCAATTGCTTAAAAGCTGCTGATATTGAAACACTGGGTGCTTTGTGTAAAATTACACGACCTGAGTTGTTGAAATTCAGAAATTTCGGTAAAAAATCATTAACTGAGTTGGAAGCTAAATTGGCAAGTTTGAACTTGTCTTTTGGCATGGATCTTTCGAAATATAAATTAGATAAAGATTAATATAAAATGAGACATAATAAAAAATTCAATCATTTAGGTCGTAAAACAGCGCATCGTAATTCCATGTTGTCGAATATGGCATGCTCGTTGATTCAACATAAACGTATTGCTACTACAACGGCGAAAGCTAAAGCGTTGAAGAAATTTGTTGAACCTCTTATTACAAAAAGTAAAGAAGATTCAACGAATTCTCGTCGTGTTGTATTTAGTACATTACAGAATAAAGAAGCTGTGACTGAATTGTTCCGCGAAATCTCTCAAAAAGTGGCTAATCGTCCAGGTGGCTATACACGTATTTTACGTACAGGCTTCCGTCAAGGTGATGCTGCTGAAATGTGCATTATTGAGTTGGTTGACTACAACGAAAACATGTTGAAAGAAACTGTCGCTAAAAAAACTACCCGTACTCGTCGTAGTAAAAAAGTTGCAGAACCTACAGCAGTAGAAGTAGCTCCAGTAGCAGAAGCTCCTGCCGCAGAATAATAAGGCTTATACTTATGATTAAAAAAAGCGTCCGATTGCCGGACGCTTTTTTTAGTTTAGCTCTATTCTTGAGGTAAATTTATTATCTTTGTAGTGATTTAATATTATAAATTATGCAGAGAAAAGAAGTTGTTCGTTTATCATCTGATTTGTTGCGTGAAGCTTTGCATTCCAATGGTATAGAGGCGGCTATTCATTTGACAGAATTGTCGGTGCAAGAGGCTTGGAGTGAGGTACTTGGTTCTCTAACGCAATATTCGAAAAACTTAGAGTTTAAGGAAGGGACTTTATATGTCCGTATTACATCAGCCGTATTGAGGAATGATTTGTTTATGCAGCGATCGCAGTTGATTGAAAAGATAAACGGGGCTGTTGGCAAAAAAGTGTTATATAGTATCGTATTTAGATAAATAAAAAAAGCAGAGTGATTTTAAACTCTGCTTTTTTTATTTATTTTTTTCTTTTTCAGCTTGCTTGAGTGTTTTCTTTTCCTCTCGCTCTTTTTTACTATTTAGAGTGCTTAATTTCCAACTTTCCCATAACTCGGCCAAAGAGTTGAAGCTTTCTCGATATACTAGACCTATCCCTTGCGTTGTAAGAGCACTTTTAAACTCTTTATAGTCGTTTGTGTGAGTATAAGCCTTAGCGCTTAATTTTCCGGATTGTATAAGCGAGTATTCAAAGTCAAAGTCACCTATGAATTTAGATGCTGATAAATTGTCATCACGGTAACCTACGTTACCATTTAGTGTAATACGATTGTTGGGTGTATATAAGAAATTAAATTCGTATTCATTACTGCGGTCCGTTCCTTCACCAGTACTTCTGAAATTAAGACCAAAATTCCAATTCTGGAACATTTGAGAGGCCCAATTGTTTAATTGTGATGAAAGGGTAGACGATGCTACAGCTAAAAGATCATTTTGACTGACAAGTGAATTGGTAGTACTTTTCATTGATTCAGGAGTGAAAAATTTACCAAGAACTAGCAAATAGATGATTTCACGATTCATCATTTCATCTGTATTAACTACAGCTTGTAAGGCTCGGTTTAATTCTTCTTCTGAGTTTGGAAGGTTTAAATCGAATTTAATATTTGGGCTCATAATATTCCCCGTTAAGTTCAAAATACATTGAACGGGAACAGTTGTACGGTTACTAGACTCTAAAATACTTTTTTCAAGTACATCGAGCAACGAGGCGTTTACTTGGTAAATGGCTTTTAAATTAACTACTGGATTGAATGGATCTCCATTCCAATTGATAGATCCACCTTGTGTGACTTTAAAGTCTTTTCGTAAGGCATTTTGGAATGTGAAAAGGTAAGATCCTTGTTCAATTTCATAATTTCCATACATCTTGAATACTTCATTTTTTGTATTGTACTCCATACGTAAATTTCCATCTCCTCGAGCCTTGATAACATCTCCTGCTTGCAGATCTACTAATAACTGAACTTCTGCATTAGGATTGACGTCAACCATGAGGTTCAGATTTATTTCATTTTCTGTTATTTTTTGAATAGGTTTAATGTTTGTAATTTCAGTGGTTGCTGGTATGCTATGGTCAACGAAAGTAATAAAGGCATTTTCTGTGGCTATAGAACTTCCAAAAGGAATGACCAATTTAGAGTTTTTCTCAGTTGTACCCGTAACGGTTATGTTTGTTTGTGTTTCTGTTCCAGCGATTATTGCTTTACCCGTAGCATAAGCGGTTCCATAGAATGTGGAATTATCTTTTTTTGTTGTATTTAAGACCTTCATTTTAGAGCATTCTAACTCAATTTTATATTTTAGATTTCTAAAATATTGGTGTGTTAAATAGCCATTTAATTTCCCTTTATTACCTTCGCTATCTAATATTTCTATATTATTTAATTTAATCTCTGTAGGTGTGACATGAATAGAATCGTTGAAGAAATAAGTAGTTTTAAGAAAATCAATACTAGCTTGTGCTTCTTCGGCTAAGGCGTCTACGGTTACCGTAATTGTATTTTTTCGTGTGTTACCATATACATGAATATCTCCGGAGCCGTAACCTCGTATGTCTTGAAGGACATTCGATAAATAGTAGTCCAAAAATCTTAAATCGAGTCGTTTAGCTTTCCCGACTAAATCTAATGAATCTTTTCCAATGTAAAAACCGCCGTCTAGAATAGCTGTTGTATCACGATTATCTGCTAAAACTACGCCACCAAAATTTATCTTTTTATTTATATTATCCCAACTGGAAGTGGCATGTATATTGCCCCAATAGGCTCTGTCAAACATGAAATTTGAGATGGATACATCTGCCTCTATGATGGGCGTATCAAATAAACGCGACAAATTCACTTGCCCTGTGGTTTTTCCACCAAATTGAATTGCAGCGCTTCTTAATAACAAGCTGCTAATAAAGTCTAAATCAATATCATTTAGTTTTATTGCTAGTAAGTCGTCAATAGAATTTGATGCTTTCCCATTAATGTGAATGCGTTGTTCATCGGATTGAAGATTGAAGTTTTTTACTTCAAATTCCTTAAAGTCGGTTGTAATATGAGCCGCTGCCATATCCCAAATAGCGTTTTGAATCACTAACTGAGTGGGTAAAATTTGAATATTGGCATTTATCTTGTTGTTAATTGATTCAAAATATGTATTTACCAATATTTCGCCGGTTTGTGCTATGTTTGGTAGGGCGTTATCCCATGATAGATAGGCGTTAACGGCGTCATCTTTTCCTTTTAAATCCAAATTTAAAGAGATGATATCGTGTCCTTTAGTTTTGGTTTTTGCTTGGATCTGGCAGTTGATTTGTTCATTTTGATTATTGAGCTTGATATTGATATCCTCAATCACTAAATTTTTGTGATTGGCTAGTGCTGGAACATGAACGTCCAGGTCAAATATATTTTGAATATCATTATAGTTACCATTTATGGTCGATGGCTCTGTTGTGAGCCATTGCATATCTAAAATAGTTGCTAAATCTTTCGTATTTTCTAGTTCAAATGCAAGATGTATGTTATTGGTGTGGATTGGTTGCTTGATGGCTCTTTGTGTGGCTATAACCGGAAAATAAGTAGCCGCAGTTTTTATAAAGCTATTTATTAATGAACTCATAGTATAATCACCTGAGATCATGCCTGCCAAAATTGGTGATTCTATAGATAATGTTTTCTCTGTTCCATTTCTTACTTGTGAGTTAGAACGTATTATGAATTCTTCCAAATAATATTGTTCTTTATTATTAGTAAGTAGGATGGAATCAATTAAAACTTGTCCGTTCATTTGATCAATGTTTGGGCCAGCAAATGTAGACTCAATATTGAATGATATCCCTAAATTTGGATTTTTACTGGTTAAATTGAGTGCATAAGGACGAAAGTTTTTAACATCGGCCTCAAAATTGAACATATAGGAGTTAGCATTCAAATCAATTTGTCCACCAAAGGTTAATTGTCCGTTGGCATCGTCGATATTCACATCACCGATAAATGTTTTATTGGTGTAGTCTCCCTTTACTTTGATATTATTGTAGGTGTAATTTTTGAAGGCCAACGATGAGATAATCAAGTCGGCACTACTTTTTAGCGGTTTGTTTTTGCCTAGTTCTAGTTTTGCATTTACGTTGAATGCCAAATCACCTAAACCACTGTTGGGCGGTGTGATACGACCTAGTTGTAAACGTTTTGATTTTATGATGCCATTTAATTTTAGATCCTTCATGTTATTTGACAATTCTAAGGAAATGTCAGTAGAGACATTACCTACGCCTGTAGTTAGTTGTCCAAATAGAACCATATTGTTGAAGAATCCAGCAATATTTCCGCTGTAGTTACACTTCCCAAAATTTCTAAATTCAGATGGGAGTACAAATGGCTTTTGTGTAATATTGGCCACTAAATCTTGTAAACTAGATGCTGTGAAACTTATTTCGTTGAGGTTGGCGTATACAAAGGTTTCGTTTAATTTTGGTAATCCAGAAAATTCAAAGTCACCTTCAAAAATCACGTCTGAGCCATAATGAAGGCTTAACGATTTAGCTTTAATATTATCCAAGTGCCCAGTCAGTTCACAAGAAAGCATGGTTTTACGTCGTAGATGGCCTAATTCTGGCAAAAATGCTTGTAAGTCGGGACAGTATATATTCGATGGAAGTAGTTTTGTCTTAATTTTTAATGCATTTACATTCTTTGTTAAATCGCTTAAATGATCGTATTTTATTGAAATAGAATCAAAGAGTAATTCTGAGTTTGGTAAACTTATTTCTAAACTAGGAATCGTGCATATTGAATCTGTGATATGAAAGTCTGTCATAATATTGGAGACCACAAAACCGGAATGTTCTTCGAAACTGAGGCTTTTTATCTCACCAATGATATCCTTTTGGATAAATTTATCTAAACGGATAACGGTATTTAGCTTATTTATAGCAATGTTGTTAGCTTTAAATGTTGCTTTATTTTGCGGATTAAGTTGTTTCTTTGTTTGTAGTGTAAATCTGCCGTTAATAATTTCAATTTTGTCGATACGGAATAGTATCGCTTGGTTACTTGATTTTGGAATTAACTTAGTAATAAAATCTAAGTTTGTTTCACCATTTTCATCAATTTTGAGATTAAAACTAGGTTGTGTTAGCTCAAGAGTTGAAATGTGAATTTCTTTGTGTAACAGTGCTAATAATGAAATGTGTCCATAAAATTGGTCGGCAGAAACTAATGTATCGCCTTTTAAATCTTCAATACATACGTTTTTAAGGCTTATTTCATTGAAAAAACGCATGTCAACATGTTCTATACTAACAGTAGTTTGCAGTTTTTCTTCTAAAATTTGTGTGATTTTTTGGACAGCAAAATTCTGTACCTTATTGATATTTAATAAGATAAATGGAGTTGTAAGCAACATTATTAGTGCTACTATGACAAGAATCGTTATTTTAACCGATTTTTTTATACCTTTGAGCTTTGATTTGCAAATATAATAAGAATTTGTGTTACTTGTAAAGTAAAAAACAAGAGAAAAACGAGGTTATTTATATTGGCTTGTTTGTAGCTCTTCAATTATCATTTTTTTGTTTCGTGATTATATGGATATTACAATTTTAGGAATAGAATCATCATGTGATGATACGTCAGCTTCGGTTATTCGCAATGGAATTTTATTGTCGAATGTTGTTGCGAGTCAAGCCGTTCACGAATCGTATGGTGGGGTGGTGCCCGAGTTAGCTTCCCGTGCACATCAGCAAAATATTGTACCGGTAGTTCATGAGGCATTAAAACGTGCTGGCGTTGATAAGTCGGCGTTAAACGCTGTGGCTTTTACGCGTGGGCCTGGGCTTTTAGGATCTCTTTTGGTTGGAACTTCTTTTGCAAAGAGTTTTGCGCAATCCTTAGGTATACCAATAGTGGATGTTAATCATTTACAGGCACATGTGTTAGCTCATTTTATTCGTGAAGAAAATAGTGAGTCTGAACAACCTACGTTTCCGTTTTTGTGTTTATTAGTTTCTGGTGGCAATTCACAAATCATTCTAGTAAAAAGTTATATTGATATGCAAGTGATTGGTCAAACGATTGATGATGCTGCCGGTGAAGCATTTGATAAATGCGCTAAAGTAATGGGTTTGCCCTATCCTGGCGGACCATTTATTGATAAATTAGCGAAAGAAGGAAATGCACAGGCATTTCAATTTAACAAACCACATATTGGTGGATATGATTATAGTTTTAGTGGTTTAAAAACGTCATTTCTCTATTTTTTACGTGATCAAGTAAAACTAAATCCTGATTTTATTGAACAAAATAAAGCGGATTTGTGTGCGTCGTTACAAAAAACAATCATTGATATTTTAATGAAAAAGCTAGAACAGGCGGCCAAAGATTTGCAGATTAATCAGGTGGCTGTCGCTGGTGGTGTATCGGCCAATTCTGGTTTACGTAATGCGTTTTTGGAATATGGACAACGTAATAAATGGCAAGTGTTTATCCCGAAATTTGCTTTTACTACAGATAATGCAGCGATGGTAGCCATCACTGGCTATTTTAAATACCAAGCGGGTGACTTTTGTGATCTTTCATTGCCCCCATTTTCTCGTGTTACTTTTTGATTATGAATTTCAGAACTTTAAAAACAACGTTGACTCCATACGCTGGGATTATCCGTTTTATGATAATTTTGGTTGTGAGTCATTATATCTGGAAATTCACCGTTTTGGGTGAAGATATTGGCAGCCAAGTTACATTCTTTGGCTTAGATATTTCAGCTCCTTTTGTTTGGATGAGCGAACATATAACTTCAGTAGTCTATATGTTTTTGCAATGGTTTGGTTATGAATCAGAACGTGTTGGTGATACTATTGTGCGATTTGCTAATGGCAATGGTGCGCGTATTGTATGGAGTTGTACTGGAATTAAGCAGTCTTATATCTTTTTCTGTATCATTTTATTTAGTCGTGGTCCATGGCAGCATAAGTTGTGGTTTATCCCATTGGGTATTTTGGTGTGTTATGTAGTTAATATTATTCGTATTACGGGTTTAAATATGATTATTTATAATCATCGTGACTGGTTTGATTTTCTACATGAATATCTATTTAAGTATCTGTTTTACGGTATTTTATTTTTAATGTGGATGTGGTGGGAAGAAAAGTTTGCTTCATTATCTCATAAAAAAGTGGTTGAGACATAATAAAAAAGGCTATCGAATTTCGATAGCCTTTTTTATGTGTAGTTTATTTGTTATTGTGATAATTTTATGTCACGAATCATTAATTGCATGGATGTATTACCATTAAATGTATTTTCTTCAAGGGTATAACAAATGTCCAATGGATTTAAGGCTTTAAGTTGTTCGTTGTAGTCACTCATGCGGAAGGCGATGCCGTTTATCACATTTTCACAACTTGAATCTACTAATTCTAGTTTTAAATGTTCTTGTTCTTTACCTACTGGTCGGCTGTTCCCTTCATAATCAAATACGCGATGTGTACAGAAAATGGGTTTCATGTTGCCAGGTCCAAAAGGACTAAATTGCTTCAGAATACGGAAAAATTTAGGCGTTAAATCTTTGAAACTGACTTCGGCATCTACCTCAATTTGTGGAACCAATTGGTTGTCTTGTATGTTTTTTGCTACAAATTCTTCAAATCGACAGGTAAATTTTTCTAAGTTTTCTTCTTTCATAGTTAAGCCAGCTGCATACATGTGTCCTCCAAAGTTTTCGAGTAAATCGCGGCAACTGTCTATGGCACTATATAAGTCAAATCCTTGAACTGAACGTGCTGAGCCACTTATAAACCCATTCGCTTTCGTGAGTACAATGGTTGGCTTGTAATATTCCTCGCATAGACGTGAAGCCACAATTCCTACGATACCTTTACTCCATTCAGCATTATAAATAACTATAGAACGCCGATTTTGTATGTCTTTATCGTTGATGATGGCATTTTTTGCTTCTTCAGTTGTTTGTCTATCTATGTCGCGTCGGGCGTCATTGTAGTCGTTGATACACGCACTTTTTTCTTTTGCAAAAGAGGCGTCATGTGAGGTAAGTAATTCGACCACTTCATTGCCTGATTGCATACGTCCAGAGGCATTAATTCTTGGACCGATTTTAAATACAATGTCGCTAATTGATAACTCTTTGCCCGTTAATTTGCAAATATCAATTATTCCCTTCAACCCAAGACTCGGGTTTTCGTTTAATTGCTTTAACCCATAGTAGGCTAGAATACGATTTTCTCCTGCAATGGGTACGATATCACAAGCAATGCTTACCGCGACTAAATCTAAAGATGATTTAAGTAGGTCAAAATCGATGCCGTTATTCTGGGCAAAAGCTTGCATCAGTTTAAAGCCTACGCCACAGCCTGATAGATGTTTGTATGGATAAGTGCAATCTTCACGTTTACTGTCAAGTACCGCTACAGCAGCAGGTAAAGTGTCGTCGGGTGTGTGATGGTCACAAATAATGAAGTCAATTCCAGCCTCTTTGGCATAAGCCACTTTTTCAATGGCTTTTATACCACAATCGAGTGCAATAATCAACGAAAAATTATTTTCGTTGGCAAAGTCAATAGCGGTATATGAAATGCCATAACCTTCGGTATATCGGTCAGGGATGTAAAACTCTATGGCATTAGTGAATCGTGATAGAAACATGTACACTAAAGCTACGGCAGTAGTTCCATCTACATCATAATCACCATAAATGAGAATTTTTTCTTTTTTTGAAAGTGCTTTATTTAGACGTTCTATTGCTTTGTCCATATCTTTTATAAGAAATGGATCATGCAGGTCGTTTAAATCAGGTCTAAAAAATTTTTTTGCATCTTCAAATGTGTTTATTCCTCTTTTTACTAATAATTTAGTAAGAATAGGGCTCACAGCTAACGCTTCTGTCATTTGCGCTTGACTTAGCTCTTCTTCGGATGTGAGTGAATTGAAAATCCATTGATTAATCATTATTATGTTTGTTTTTTGTTGACTAGTTCAAACGGTTTGTGTATTTAAAGGTCTGTTTTTGAGTAGAAAATACCTCTAGATTGTGTGTGTCAAACCGAAGCCTAAAGGTATCAATTTTTCTTTGAAAGTAATGTGTCTTGTTTCCTGTTTTTGAAAAAATAATTCTTTTTGATTATTATATCGTTTAAATAGGCTATTTTTGCAAATAAATTTGAAATTATGACGTTAGATATCAAACAAGCTGTGGACGTGTTACGTCAAGGTGGCGTTATTCTCTATCCTACGGACACTATTTGGGGTATTGGATGTGATGCCACGTGCGAAACTGCTGTAAAAAGAGTTTTTAACATAAAGCAGCGTATTGATTCTAAGGCATTGCTTGTATTAGTTGATAGTGTTGCTAAATTACAAGGTTATGTTGACGAGTTGCCTGATGTAGCATGGGATTTAATTGAATTGAGTGAAAAACCTTTGACCATTATTTATTCAGGTGCCAAAAATTTAGCGAAGAACATGGTTGCCTCTGATGGGACTGTGGGGATTCGCATTACGAATGAACCTTTTTCAAAACGTTTGTGTGAAACATTTCGAAAACCTATAGTTTCTACTTCAGCCAATGTGAGTGGATCTGAATCGCCTAGTTGTTTTCAAGAAATATCTGAAGAGATTCTTTCGGCTGTTGATTATGTGGTAACTTATCGTCAAGATGATAGATCGAAAGCAGTGCCTTCAAGTATTATTAAATTGGGATTGACTGGGGAAATTAAAATAATTCGTGAATAAAACATGATTGGACGTAAAAGCATAGCGCAATATTTAGTATTTGATTGGATAGCAGCCACTATTGTTTGGTTGCTATTTTATGCATTTCGTCGTGTGGTGAACGATATGGCGTTGTTTGGTGATATGCCTATTTTTACGCCTTCGTTTAACTTTTATTTAAGTATGGCGTTGTACCCAATAATGGCATTAGGAGTCCATTATTTGTCAGGTTTTTACAATCGCTCTCGTAGTCGTTCTCGTTTATTGGAACTTTTCACAACATTAATTACGGCACTTTTTATCTCTTTGCTGGCGTATTTCTCTGTAATGATTGATGATGTGGTTACTTCTTATACTTTTTACTATAAGTCTTTTTTGGTTTTGCTGGTGTTGCAATTTAGTATAACCTATTTGTTTCGTTTAATTTTAACAAGTCGTAGTTATGCACATTTGCGCAATGGTAAAAATATTGTTCCAGTTTTAGTGCTTGGCACAGGCACGATGGCTCGCAAAGTAACGTTTGATTTAGAACATAAATTGCGTAAATATGGTCGGTCAATTGTTGGTTATGTACAGATGGATGATGAGCCGTTACCAGTTGATTTACTCGTTCTTGGGACTATGAACCAGATTGACGAGATAATGGAAAACCAACATATTCAATCTGTTATTATTGCTGCTGATAATGTAGAGGAGGCTAGCTTATATGCGATTATTAATAGGCTCATGAAATATGATGTAGATATTCAATTTCCGCCTCGTTCCTTTGAGATTTTAACAGGTCGTGTGCGTTTGCACGATATTGATTCTACACCTTTTGTAACGTTGACTCAACCTTCTATGACTGCTTGGCAACAAGCGGTGAAACGTGTATTTGATATCGTTGTGAGCGTGTTTGCAATTATTCTATTTTTCCCAATCATGGTTTATGTGGCCATTCGAGTGAAACGGGATTCGGCAGGTCCTGTGTTTTATAAACAAGAACGTGTTGGTAAAGATGGACACGCATTTAAGATGTTTAAATTTCGGACGATGTATGTTGGGTCTGAACAAAATGGACCACAGCTATCTTCTATTGATGATGAACGTATTACGCCATTTGGCAATATTATGCGAAAATATCGTTTAGATGAATTGCCTCAGTTTTGGAATATTCTTAAAGGTGAGATGTCTGTAGTGGGTCCTCGTCCAGAACGCCGTTATTTTATTAATCAGATAGAAGAAAAAGCACCTTATTATTGCTTGATTTATAAGATACAACCAGGGCTACTTTCTTGGGGACCGATTAAAATTGGTTATTCTGATACGGTTGATAAAATGGTTGAACGTCTCAATTATGATATTATTTACATGGATAATATGACTCTGCTTACTGATTTGAAGATTATGATTTATAGTCTTGAAGTTATTGTTAAGGGACGTGGCATGTAACACGTTGTTTTTCCTAAAAAATATCTTGGCATAACAATTGACCTAATCAATTGGTATTTAACTTTTTTGATGTTAAATAGTTTATTGTGAGTGAGTTTTATTATTAATACTTGCTAGGCGGAGTAATATGGTTGCTGCTAATTTGTCAGTTTAGTGTTATTTTGTCAGATGCAAATTTTTGAGTCTATATGAAAGTAATGTTTGAAAATATGTTTGGAGAAGAAACTGGTGATGTTCAGAGTGATTTTATTCCTTTGATGTCTGATGAAGATAGCACACCTCTTGCTTGTCAGTCGGGTGATGTGATGTCTGTATTGCCGTTGCGTAATATGGTATTATATCCTCAAGTGGTTATGCCAGTATCTGTTGGCCGTAAAAAATCCCTAAAATTAGTACGTGAAGCTTACAATAACAGTGGAGAAATTTTTGTAACCACACAACGTGATGCTCATGTAGAAGAGCCTGGTTTAGATGATTTGTTCGTTATTGGTACGATAGCTCGTATTATTCGTATTCTTGAAATGCCAGATGGTTCAACCACGGTGATTTTACAAGGGAAACAGAGGGCTAAGATATTACAGGTGCATGGTGTTGATCCTTATATGACTGCCAATATTGAGTTGTTGACCGAATCCTTTCCAAAAGATGACGATCGTGTTTTTGTGGCTTTGTTGGAAGCTATTAAAGAATTAGCAGTTAAGATTATTAAAAACTCTGGTTCTATGCCAGAAGAAGCTTCGTTTGCTATTCGTAATATAGAGCAGCCAACGTCATTGATTAATTTTATTTGTGCCAATTTTGGATTAAAACTTCCTGAAAAGGAGCGTTTGTTAGAATTGGATGATATGAAAGAACGTGGGTATCAATTATTGGATGTTCTGACTAAAGAATCGCAATTACTTGAAATTAAGGCTTCTATCCAATCAAAAGCGCGTTTAGATATGGATCAACAACAACGCGAATATTATTTACAACAGCAGATGAAAACCATCCAAGAAGAATTGGGTGGAGGAGGTTCGGAACTAGATATAAACGCTTTTCGCGAGAAAGCGAAAACTAAAAAGTGGGATGTAAAAACAGCTGAAATTTTTCAAAAAGAATTGGCTAAGTTAGAACGTTCACATCCGCATGCGCCTGACTATTCTGTTCAATTGAATTATGTCGAGACACTTGTAAATTTGCCTTGGAACGATTATACCACTGATAATTTTGATTTGAAGAAAGCGCAGAAAGTTCTTGACCGTGATCATTTTGGATTAGATAAAGTTAAAGAGCGTATTCTTGAACATTTAGCCGTTCTTAAGCTAAAAGGTGACTTGAAAGCGCCTATTATTTGTCTGTATGGCCCTCCAGGAGTTGGTAAAACATCTTTGGGAAAATCGATTGCTGACACCTTGGGACGAAAATATATCCGTATGTCGCTTGGTGGTTTGCATGATGAGTCTGAAATTCGTGGTCATCGTCGTACCTACATTGGCGCAATGCCGGGTCGTATCATTCAAAATTTGAATAAAGTTGGCTCGTCTAATCCTGTTTTTGTTTTGGATGAGATTGATAAAGTGAATTCTGATTTTAAAGGTGATCCAGCTTCGGCTTTGCTTGAAGTGCTTGATCCAGAACAAAATAGTGCTTTTCATGATAATTTTTTAGATGTTGATTATGATTTGTCGAAAGTGTTGTTTATAGCTACTGCCAATACGTTAAGTTCGGTATCGCAACCATTGCTTGATCGTATGGAGCTGATTGAGGTTACGGGTTATATTGCCGAAGAAAAGGTGGAAATCGCTATTCGACATTTAATTCCAAAACAATTGATTGCCCATGGTATAGATAAATCACGGGTGAAATTTTCAAAATCATTGGTTCGTTATTTGGTTGATAATTATACTCGTGAGTCGGGTGTTCGTGAGTTAGATCGTGTTATCGCTAAGTTATTACGAAAAATAGCACGAAAAATAGCGTCGGATGAAGTTTTTGAACCTGCTATCACTATTGAAGATTTAAAAGTGTATTTGGGCGCGCCTCGTTATATGCACGATTTTTATCAAGGGAATGATTATTATGGTGTGGTCACAGGTTTAGCTTGGACCAGTGTTGGTGGTGAAATTCTTTACATTGAGTCGAGCCTGAGTAAAGGAAAGGGCGGAAAACTTACTTTAACAGGTAATTTGGGTGATGTGATGAAAGAATCTGCCATGTTAGCGCTTGAGTATTTAAAAGCTCATGCCGATTTATTTGGCCTTGATGAAACTATATTTGAAGAATATAACGTACATATACATGTGCCTGAAGGTGCTATTCCTAAAGACGGACCATCGGCTGGGGTAACTATGCTTACTGCTTTAACGTCAGCGTTTACAAAACGTAAAGTACGTAAAAATCTAGCGATGACAGGTGAAATTACGTTAAGAGGTAAACTGTTGCCTGTGGGCGGAATCAAAGAAAAGATATTGGCGGCCAAACGTGCTGGTATTACTGATATTATCCTTTGTGATGATAATCGTAAAGATATTGAAGAAATTAGCGCCGTGTATCTCAAAGGTCTTCATTTCCATTTTGTAAAAGATGTGCGTGAAGCACTTGATGAAGCGTTACTTTAAATAAAATAAAAGATTACATAAAAAAAGTTGGCAATTGTTTGTCAACTTTTTTTATGTAATTTGTTTTACAACTATTCTTTATCGGCTTTAGTCGACGTTTTGGTTACTTAGTCATTCCTAAATATTATTGAGTTTGTATGTTTTATAACATGTTTTTTGATGAACTATTTTTGATGTGTCACTATTATTAATAGCTA
>Ga0172377_10001875_pt1 | contig 21438 bp, 19 predicted proteins | sample Pumphouse3metaG_FD_119749 | JGI IMG/M metagenome (GOLD analysis project Ga0172377, IMG submission 119749) | Leachate microbial communities from a municipal landfill in Southern Ontario, Canada - Pumphouse #3 metaG | ecosystem: Engineered > Solid waste > Landfill > Unclassified | place: Canada...
AAAACATTAAAAGCTGAAGGTGATATAGTCGAAAATAATGAGGAATCTATAACTTTCGTGGAAAGATTACCAGATATCACTAAAGGGTCGTGGGATATAGTAAAAGGAGTATTAATATATATTATAATAGGAATAGCATTAGGTGCATTTATGCATGGTTATGTTCCACAAAATTTCTTCTCTACATATTTATCGGCAGATAGATGGTACACAGTACCTTTGGCTGTGATCTTAGCTGTCCCTATTTATGCAAATGCAGCTGGAGTGGTGCCTATTATTCAAGTATTCGTAGCTAAGGGGGTGCCTATCGGTACAGCGCTTTCATTTATGATGGCTGTAGTGGGGCTATCACTACCTGAGGCTACTCTTCTAAGAAAAGTAATGAAATGGAAGATGCTAGGTATATTCTTCGGATTAATTACTATTTTTATAATAATCTCTGGATTCTTGTTTAATGTGCTTTTATAGATTATAAAGGTCTGATTAGAAAAAGAGAGTATTAGAAATGAGAAAGTCCTTTGATTAATGAAACTTATTTCATAAATTGTATTGTTATTAAAATAATACAGTTATGAAAAAAATTGGTATATATTATGGGTCAACCACAGGAACGACCGAAGAGATAGCTAAAACGATAGCTACTGTTCTTAATGTAGCTGATACGGACATTCATGATGTCAGTAATTTTTCAGAGGAAAGTATAGATGCTTACGAAGTCTTACTTCTAGGAAGTTCTACATGGGGAGAGGGAGATATTCAGGATGATTGGTTTACTGTGCTTCAAAGTTTAAGTAAAATGGATCTTTCTGGAAAGAAAGTAGCTTTCTTTGGCTGTGGAGATTCATCATCTTATCCAGACTCATTCTGTGGGGCAATGGGACAGATGTATAATGAAATAAAAGATACTGGAGCTAAATTTATTGGAAGCGTATCTACTGATGGATATACTTTTGATGAGTCTGAAGCTGTAGTAGATGGTAAATTTATAGGACTGCCTTTAGATGAGGAGAATGAGGATGAGAAGAGTGCAAAGCGTATAACAGATTGGATAGAATCTATAAAACCAGAATTAAATTAGAATCGTCGTACCGTAATATTTAGAGAATGAAGTTACTTCAAGAGTTAAAGAACAAGACACATGCGCGAAAATTTGGAGCGTTAGATATATTTAAATACATAGGACCAGGTTTATTAGTTACTGTAGGATTTATAGATCCTGGTAATTGGGCATCTAATTTCGCTGCTGGTTCCGAATTTGGTTATACTCTTCTTTGGGTTATAACATTATCGACGATAATGTTGATAGTTTTACAGCATAATGTAGCGCACCTCGGGATAGTGACAGGTCTCTGTCTTTCTGAGGCTGCTAATAAGTACGCGCCTAGGTGGGTGTCGAAGCCAATATTGATTTCAGCTGTATTAGCTTCGATATCTACTTCTTTAGCAGAAATATTGGGAGGCGCTATTGCCCTGCAAATGCTTTTTAAAATCCCGATTATTTGGGGTTCTATTCTTACCGTCATATTCGTGTTGATTATGCTTATGACGAATTCGTATAAGAAGGTGGAAAGGTATATAATAGGTTTTGTGTCTGTTATAGGTCTGTCATTTATATATGAGCTGTTTTTGGTCAATGTGGATTGGCCAGCTGCTGCTCGTGCCTGGGTGGTACCTTCTATACCAGAGGGAAGTATCTTGATTATTATGAGTGTCCTCGGTGCTGTGGTTATGCCTCATAATTTATTTCTGCATTCAGAAATAATACAAAGTAATGAGCATCATAAGAAAGACGAAGAAGCGAAAAAGAAATTACTTAAATACGAATTTACAGATACATTGTTCTCAATGGTAGTCGGTTGGGCTATTAATAGTGCGATGATTCTGTTGGCTGCGACTACTTTTTATAAGAGTGGCGTGCATGTCGAGGAACTTGAACAGGCTAAAGCACTTTTGTCTCCTCTTTTGGGTAATAGTGCTGCTGTGGTTTTCGCTTTCGCTCTGCTTATGGCGGGACTTTCTTCTACTTTGACTAGTGGAATGGCTGCTGGTTCTATATTCGCAGGTTTATTTGATGAGCCTTATAATATAAAGGATATACATTCTAAACTTGGAGTTATCCTTTCTTTAGGTGTAGCTTTAGTAATTATATTTTTTATACCTGATACATTTAAAGGATTGATTTATTCTCAGATGATATTGAGTATTCAGCTGCCATTTACTATTTTCTTACAGATCGGATTAACTTCATCTAAGAAGGTTATGGGAAAATATGCTAATGGTACTTCTCTGAAAATTAGTCTTTATGTGATAGCATTTATCGTTACTGCATTGAATATAATCTTGTTATTATCAGCATTTAAATAGAGTCTTTTCATGTGTCATCCTCTAATTTTAATTCGGGATGGTATAGAAAAATAAAAGAGAGTATATCCAAAAGATATACTCTCTTTTGCTATTAAGTGGTTAGTAATATTTATTCATCCAAATAACCGACGTATTTGCATACGAACGACATTGGCATTTCTCCAAAACGAAGATTGTAAACTAGATTTACTTCTCCTTTTTTGGTGATATAACCTTTAACATCGCCAGTAATGGCGAAAGCTCCTGTCAAATCTTCAACTTCTCCCTCTAATGCTAAACCTTTATCAGATTTCTTAGCATCAGTGAAACATTTTAGAGCAGGAATATTAAAAGATGCTACTTGAAATTCATCTAAAAGCACAGAATATTCTTTATTTTCTTTTATGACTTTTATATGCATTTCTTGGTCTGTCATCTGTCCTGTAAGGCTTTCTTGTAAGTAAACCTTTAGATCTCCATAATATTTTCCAACTGGAACTTTAGCTTGAGAAGGAGTAGCTACAGCCAAACACATTATAAGGCTGAATATTAATGGAAATTTACCCCAAAAAGATTTTTTATTATTTTTCATTTTATTAAATATTAAAGTAAATACTGAAATGGTTACGAAGTTAATTATTCATAACCAATTTCAATAAAATTTATGAATTTTCACGTATAAACAATGCAGGGATGAAACTAAACAGTCCGCAGAAAACAGTTATTAGTGGTAAACATATCTGATTTTCTTTACGACGACGTTTAACATAAAATAATAGTCCTGCTAAGATTATATTTAAAATTAGAGCATAGTAACTCCAATCAGCGAATGATGGGTAAACCCATTTATCTTCGTTACGTTGGAAATGGAAAGTGAAAGGGAATATCCATTTAAGAGATTTAGTATAAGATAATACCGGAGTTTCATGACGTTCATGGGCTATAGTTTCATATGAGTGAGCGTTAATAGCATAAAGATCATATCCAGTATCATCAGTGACAGTTACTGTCCAATAAAGCATATTACCCATTAACCAGAAGTTATTCTTATTAAGATCTACTTTGAAATCTAATTTTTTAACTGAATAATCTCTCATTATTAAATAAAACGACTCGTTTTTTCCAATAGCATAACCAAAATAAGCTTGATTCATTGGTTCACGCATACTTAAAAGAGTAATTCCCATGTCTGGGGTAACTTCTGTTTTTCTGATATATGGTTTTCCGTGAACTTGTACCATATTATATACTTCGTGATTACTATCTAAAACCAGGTAACCAAAATCGTATGATTTACGAGAAGTAGGATTACCAGAAGATCTTACGATAGGCCAATGAAAACCGACAGCATTAAAAGCCTCAGTAAATAATCTAGATTTTAGAGTATCTATTTTATTGTCACTTTTATTAATAAATTCTATAGAATTTTCTTTACATCTAAAAACTTGTGTAGCATCGTGTAACGCTAATCTATATTTAGTAGATTCTAGTATTTCTTTAACTCCTAAAGAAGGACGATGAATGCTAGCAGGATTTCCACTACCATTAGCCATTCCCATTCCTACAGACATACGGTTTATTGGATAACCCTCTAGGCTATCTAAAGCTTTGTTTTTAGACTGTAGTATGAAGTAATATTGTATAGGTAATAAAGAATCATATTGGTCTTGAGTGTACTCATTATTGTCACTATCAAGATAAAGTGATTTTCCATCTTTATATTCCCAGTGAACGAAATTTCGTGTTATAGGACTGAAACTATAATTTGGAATGCTTGAAGGCTTGTAAAAAGCGAAATCGTAAAGCCATGGAAGCATCCATGCCATCATAAGTATGATGAGAGCGTAATAAAATATATTTGATATAATTTTCATTGTATTATTTTCTTGTGATATTCATAAATTAGTCTTGAAGACCTTGTTTAAATCTAAACATAGAACGGAGCATCAATAAGAAACATAATAATACTACTATTATTAATCCTACGATACTATATGAGTAGGCCTTTGGCAAGACACTTACGAAAAATATGCGTAAAAAGATAGCAGAAGTTAGTCCGCCTATAACTCGACCACGCCATGTAGGTTCTATACAAATAGCAGATACTAATATATATGAAGCGATGCCTGCTACGAACCAAGGTAATGCTGCCATAAAACTAGAGAAAACTACTTCATGACTTACTATGGTAGATAAGTAAGCAGTATAAAGACCTAAGGAAACTACAAAAATAGTAGTTAATTCAAGCACTCCTATTAATGCCATCATTAGAAGCATCCTCTTCTGAGGATATGGTACATGTAAGGTTAATTTAATACGTTTAAGAGTTATCTCTGGAACAAATTGAACGAATGCTAAGATAATACCAGCTAATAGAGGTAAAAACTGCATTTGATTAATATAAACACCTTTATCATCTATTATGAAATTATTCCAGACTCTTGTTGGTGATACGAACTCACATGTGTGAAAAATCTGAAAAATAATATATATACTAAAACATACCATAGTCGCGAAAAGAATCCAAAAAGTACGTTTAGTTTTAATCCATTCTTTAAAGAATATTGCTTTATTCATTTTGATATATTTTTAATATTTACCTGTAAGACCTACGAAAGCATCTTCAAGAGTAATAGTTTTACGTTTGAAATTAGTATATGTAATGCTATGATCATCAAGAACTTTTTTTACATATTCGGCTTCTTTGAAAGTATTAATCTCGCCAAGACCTTTTACAAATCCAGGATGATAAAATTCAGGATCATTAGGAAGTTTTACACTTTGATCAGCTACTTCGAAAGTGAATGTCTTAAAATTCTTTTTTAATTCTGAGATAGGTTTTTGAAGTAATATTTTACCATAATCCATAACTATACAGTCATCCACTAGTCCATCTAAATCTTGTATAATATGTGAGGTCATAAAGACTGTTTTATCCTCAGATTTAGTGTAATCTTCTAAATATTCTATAAAAAGACGACGATATCCCGGATCTAATCCGATAGAAAAATCATCCAAAACTAAAAGGTCTGCATTCTGAGCTAAAATAAGACCTAAAGCTACTTGAGAGCGTTGTCCACAAGACATACGGCTTATAAGCTGCTTAGGTGCTACTTTTAATTTAGCCATTAATTCGTAGTAAGCATCTTTGTTCCAGTTAGGATAAAACGCGCCATAATATTTCTCGATTTGTTCGATATTCATGAAAGTGTACTGAACATGATTCTCAAGTAAAAGAGCTATTCTTTTACGTTTCTCAGGAGACATATTTAGAATGTTCTCTCCAAAAATACGACATTCTCTACCACGAGGTTGAAGATAGCCCATAAGAATATTAATAGTAGTGGTTTTACCTGTTCCATTTTTACCTAAAAGGCCCATAATTCTACCTTTAGGAACAGTAAAATTAAGGTTTTCGTAAATCTTACGCTTTCCGTAGAAATGAGTAAGGTTTTCGCATTCGATAACTGCTTCGTTCATTATATATTTTAAAGTTTATTGTTTATATGAAACGTACATAGATTGAGGAACTATTATATTGTAATCTGCACGGCTGCTAGTTTTAGCATTAAATTTAAGAGGATTCTTCATTTTAAGAACAGATATCGTTACGATGTCGACATCTGGTTTGTAGTAACGAAGATAGTAGCAAATTCCAGTATTGCCACCAGAGTGCATTTCTCCATTAAAATGGAAGAATCTTTTATCTTTATCTGTTAATCTCTGAGCTATATGGTAGGCCATAGTAGCATCTCTACATGCTTGAGCTTGTACCATAAATGTAGGGAAGAACTTATCCATGGGACTATTGCCTAAAGTTCCAGCTTTCTTTTTCGCTAGCCATTCTTCATCTGAAGGTAGTCCAGCAGCCATGTGAGTATATGCCGGTTGAGATAAATCAAAATGATAAGGAGTAGGAGCTAATAGTTTTTTTACTTTTTCTGGCATCTGATTAAGAATCTCAGGTCCTTTTAATGCTACGTAGTGAGCTAAAACAGCTGGTAGATTAGTACCTACGAAAGGTATGTCTCTTTTAAGACAGAAATCTAATAAAGGAAGATAATCAGTCTCGGTATTAGGCCACATTTTAGCGTGTTTTAAATAATAATCACGTTTCATTTTTCCAGAAAATAGACTGTCAAGCTGGGCTTGTCCGTTGCTTTCCCACATCTCACAGCCAACTACTAGCTGGTCATCATGTGCTTCGTATAAATCTCTTAATACTAAAGTCTCAAGCCAATGAGATATAGCATCGTTATGCATTTCTCCAAACAGAACGACTTGTCTCTATGCTAAGTCTGCCATCATCTCGGCATAAGTTAGCATATTACCATCCTTATCATATATAATGTAAGCAGGCATATCCGAATTATAGCTTTCTCTTACATTATCGGAAGATTGACTACGTTTCATAGTAGCACAGGATGATAATATAGATAAACTACAAAATATCCAAATAAAGGATTTTAAAAGTGATTTCATTTATATTTTTTTTCTTAATATTTATTCTAATTAATAATTGAAGTTTTTAAGTTAGTTTAGAAAAAAAAGAATATTCTGAAAGTATATGATTGATTTATGCCATCTTGTAATTCTTCAAGTCTTTTTACTGTATTAGCGACAGTATCGTCATTTGTATCATAATCAGCGAAGTTATTAAAGACTTCATCATAATGAGTACTGACACTGCTATATAAAGAGTATTTAACTCCACATTGTAATCTGTATTTTTTAAATGGGATAGTATAGTTAATATCAATACCTCCATGAGCTAAAGAAGCTGTTTGATATACGATTTGACTGTTTAGAATATTTAAAGTAAATAAATTAGAGCTAGCAGCTAAAGCATCATGGTTATAACTAATATTAGCTTTATATCCAGCATCCAAAGTTAAGTTAATCTTTTTAGCTTTCCAACCCAGTTTGTGTCCAAAACATACAGAAATCCATGAGTCAAGATTATTATAATCATAAGTTTGACCATATTTTTGGTCCGTTCCTTTATAATGGTCGAAATTGAAATTTATCTGTGCAGATTCTAACCATGAATTATTTTTCCAGTAATATGTAGATTGTGCATCGTCATTAGCCATAGAAACTTTAAAAGTAGGAGAATAAATGCTTTTTTCTGACATATCAGTATTACCACTTAAATAATCGAAATTTAAATAGTTTACAAATTGACCACCATTACTTAAATTAAGAATTTGATTCAATTTGATTTCATGTTTCATATAAGTATGTTTACTGATATTTTCTCCTGTGTCTGCCTGGTAATCAATACTTGTTCTAGTCCATAATTCTTGACCAGTAGATAATGAATAGTTGATATTATATATAGAATTATCTTTATGATAATCCCAAGTCAAAGAAAATTTATGAGCTATATCTATCCATTTAGTTTCCCATGGAGCACTTTTTAGATAAGAGCCGAATCCTGTATTAATATAAACATTATAATCTGTCGTGCTTCCAGTATGTGGATATTTTTTACTAATGCTAGGTTGACCTTTTCTTCTATTGAAAAGATATCCAAAACTAATATTTTGAGAATTAGATATTTGATATGTAACAGATGGGCCTATATGAACTTTTAGTTCTGTAAGGTCGTTACGTATATCTACAGTACGAAAACGTAAATCTCCTATATAGTCAATAGTAGTACCAAGACTCCATTTATTATTGATTTTCTTCGAGATATAAGCAGTGAAAATATATTTTTGAAAATTCCAATCACCTTCTTTAGGCGTGAAATAATATACAGGAGAACCATTATCTGGTTTTCCTAAATGAAGATTATAGGAAGTGTTATCTGCACTTCCATTAATATAACGAAAACGACCAAATATATGCCAACCACCATTCAGTGATAATAAATTTTCTGTTTCTAAGAGAAAGCTATTTTTATTATCAGGCATGGTTATATCATGAAAATCATAATTATTTGATTCATATCCTAAACTGACCATAGTAAATTCATTTAAAGTATATTGCTTTAATAATGAAGGTGTGGTAGCATAGAATTGATTAAATATAGTATGATCTTTATTAAGACGTTGCAGACTATACTCTTCAGTATTATGAATAGAGTCATTCTTTATATATGTTTTCGTCTGTGCTGACGAAGGTATAGAGATAACTAAACATATAATAGAGATTAGTAAAGTCGAAAGCATTATTGGTCGTTTCATATAAATATTTATTAAATATTATTCACCATAAACGTGTGGAGTAGGGTTCTCACTTTGTGTAAAATCAGAAGCAGAATTATTAGTGTCTATTAAGACTACTTTTGAGTCAGTACTAGCAGATGCATCTTTTTTACGTATAAGAGTAATTCCAGAATTCATAGCACCACCATCTTCTTTACAATAAGTGAAACTAGCATCTATAGTACTAGGTAATGATTGATAAGCAGCTGCACTAGAATTAGCTAATACACATACACCATCTATTACATATTGACTTTCAAGAGTTACGTATCTAGTTTTAGGATCAGCAGTGTCTTCAGCTTCTTCTACGTATGAATCATCTGTTATAGCGAAATTAGCATCACGATAAAGGACATAAGCTTCTCCAGAAGATGAAAAGTTTACGAATGCATTATTACCTTGGTTATACATATATAGTATATCCATATTCGCTACTTCAGAATTATCACTGTCGAAGAACATACTTCCAGTGAATCCAAGACCTTGAAGATAATCAGTAGAGTAGCATTCGAAATCTGAATTAGATAGATCAGCGAATTTAGTGGCATCTTTATCAGCTGGTAAACCATCAGTGTAATCAATAGCATTTAATGCGATTACGATACCTTCACCAGGAGCGATACTTTTAATATTGTCCTGAGGGAAACGAAGAACATTACTTGCATATATTTTTTCACCTATAGGAAGAGAGGCACTCCAAGTACGGTCACCATCATTACCAGAACGGCCAGCGATAGTGGCTAATATTAAACCTTCAGTAGTTAAAGTTTCATCTGTGTTATTATAAACTTCTATAAATTTACTTTGTAAATAAGATAAACCAACAAATTCAGGTGTAGATGTATAGATTTCACTGATAATAAGGTCATTTTGTTTAACAGATCCTACTAAAGGAAGAGTTAGTTCTTTATCTATTCCAGCAAGTATACTAGCTGTTGAACTAGCTATTAAATTAATATTATTAACTCCAATTTCTAGGTTGGTACTAGCTGATATACTATAACTACCAGCAGCTACGTTTTCAAAAATAGCTGTTCCTGCAGCATCTGTGTTTAGTGTAGTTTCTGTGTTGTCTGTAGTATTAGTAAGCGTAACGGGAATACCTTCTACTGAAGCATCAATGCTGAATCCTTCAACTTCTGTAGGTGTGGTAAGTGTCACAGTTAAATTTGATAATTTAACTGTATCATCATCAGAGCAACTTGCTGATGATAAAACTAAGGCGATTACCGCCATGAGGGTTAAAATTTTTTTCATTTTAAAATATTTAATTAGTTTAATATTCGTTTTTATAGTTTAAATGTAGCACTAAAGCCAAAAGATATTTTGTTATTAAGAGTTTGTTCTGATAATGAAATCGAATTTTTATATGTCGGATTATACCACCAGAAATTGTTAGCAAAGAATGAAAAAGAATGTCCAGACTTTAGTTCTTTACGTATTTGAATATGGAAGTTAGAGTAAAAAGGTGGATCATCTTGCTCGTAAGTTTGTGTACTGCGAGTTAAGTCGTCATATTGACTATCGTATCTATTTGCTTCTGGTATATCAGTGTATTTTCCTGTATTATCATACCATCCTATGGCATATCTATTAGCGAAAATGTAATTATGCTTAGTATAGATATTGAACTCAGATATTAATGTGAATACCATACGAATAGAAGGAATTCGTTGTATAAGAGTTAAATTAGCAGTGCATAAATCGTATTGTCGTATAGATTGTTCGTATAAGCCATATCTTTGATATCCTAATGTCGAGTTAACGACATCACTCTGGTGTAAATAAGGAGTTTCTGTATGAGTTTTAGTAGTCATATAAGCCCCTGTAAGCCTGAAAGAGGTTTTGGTAGCTTTAATTTGTGGAGGAGTAAGTGTCCATTCTATACCTTTAGTTCGTTCTGTGCGATTATTATTATAATTTGATTTTTTAAAAGGCAGGTAAACAAAATCTCCATCTATGGCTTCGGTGACAGGCCATTGATTTTCTAGTTCTTGAACTATTCTGTATTGCTGTAGAGCCATAATGTATAACTCATCAGTTTGAGTTATACCATTAGTCAAGTCTTTTTTATATGCCGTAAGGTTAAATGACCAATCATCATGATTATAGGATAATCCTAATTATAGAGTTTTTCCTTTACTTGGTTTTAAATGGTCGTTTTCTGGCTCATATATTTCAGTGGTAACTATGGCCATACTTTCTAAAGGATTATTGTTAAAATGACTCATATTGGTTCCATCGTAATATACAGGACCAGGATATAGAGTTAGCATGCTTGGTGCTTTATAGCTTATACCATAAGCTGCATGAATCTCGAATTCTTTATTATATTTAATGGCTGTAGAAAGACGAGGAGAGAATAGATTGTATCTCTTATTCATATAATCATAACGACCACCTAAGCGAGCTTTGTACATCCATTTGTTCTGGATATAAACGGTGTTAAATTCATGATAAACAGCTAGCATGGTAGATGCTGGTACTTCGTGAAAATTTAAAGCTCTACTGCCAGGTAAATTTGCAGAAGAGACTACATCGCCAGAGGTAATTAGTCCTTTTCCTCTGTTTTTATTATATGAATATTCTATTCCAGTGTCGAAATCAAAATGAAAATTGCCTGCTTCAAGCGATTGAGTAGCTTCGGTGCGTGCATATAGATTTACAGGTTCTCCTTGTACACGACGGCTAGTCATGAAGGATACTGGTGAATATCCTGTTTTATAAGTGCCACTAGAGTCAATGCTGACTAGGGGAACAGGACCACTTCCCATAATTTCTGATTTAGTATCTTGTTTTGAAATAGAAGCACTCGCACTATAATTAATATGACCTAAAAATTCTAAACTACCATTAATACTAAAATTAGCTCCATAATTAGTTGAGGAGCTATGGTTGTAATCAGTTTTATCTTCTTCAGTTTTTTCTCCATCTCCACTATAATTTAGAGTTAAGGAAGTGGTATTTGTCCAATTTAATTTCACACTAGGGGAGAATGTCCATCTTAAACCTCCATTGTAACGATTATAATAGTGTGAATCATCTGTCGTGCTTGAAATAGAGTGGGTGTAATCTAAATCTTAATTTAAGAAACCCCATTTACGTCCCATGTTCATACCACGCGATATGCCTCCCTGATAAGAAGTAGGGGTCGTGTTAAATCTGATATTTAAAGGAGTATATCCAGCTTTGCGTTTAACAAGAACTGTTCCTGAGGTTAGATTTCCATATTTAGCACTTGGAACTCCTGTGATTACTTCTACACTTTCTATATTGGAAGTTGGTATGTTTCTTAAGTCCACACCTGAGTTAGCAGTTGATTTTACTCCTGCTGTAGAGCTCGCAGGATTTAGTGCTTGCATATTAGCATCATTATTGATAGGAATACCATCTATTAAGACAGATGTCCCGAAAGAATTAACACTTGATCCACCATCTTCTGCAGAACGAAGCTGGATTTGTTGGCTGCTAGTTAAATCTGGGGCTGTTACTTTATTGCCGGGAAGTAAAGATACTATGTCAGATAAAGAAAAAGTTTGGACTTGTTTAATAGCTTCAGTTCCTATGTGTGTACTGCTTGTGCCTTCTTTACTATCTAGACGTTTCGCTGTGACGACTACTTCGTTTACTGATAGATTAGCCTATTGCATTTTTATAACGACTACTTTACTATGCTTTTCTTTCGATATAGTTATTTCTTTAGTAATATATCCTAAGCTAGTAGCTTTTAATGTGGTTTCTTTTAAAGGAAATTTCTTAAATTTGAAAAAACCAGAGCCATCACCAATGCTGTATAATTCAGAGTTCTCAATTTGTACTGTAACAAAAGGAATAGGACTATTTGTTTCTGCATCTAAAACTATACCTGTTAGTACGTAGGTGTTTTGTGCATATGTTGAAAAACATGCATTGATGATAAGAAAACTTATTAAAAGTATCTTATGAAACATCTTTGATTTATGAGTCATAAATTTTAAAATTTCAATATGTATTTTTAATGAAATTTCACTAGTTTAAGAATAATTTAAGATTTGGCAAAAGTATGGACAATAATATTATATTACAAGAAAAAAACTAAAATTGAGTGGCGTAAGAGCCTGATTTTGAAGATATAAAAATCGAGACTATTAGCAAATCAATTTATATAAAAATAATATATTATAAAATAGAACTATTTACTAATAGTTTCGACATTTAAGCAGACATTATCTATCAAATCGTAATAGGTATAATATTTATTAAAAGTTCTTATATTTGTGTTATGATACATCATGGATATATAAAAGTAGCTTGTGCTAGACCGATAGTCTCTCTGGCAGATCCGATAAAGAATGCAGATTCGATAATAAATCTTCTGAAAAAGGCGAAAGATTCGAAAGTGGAGGTAATAGTGTTTCCTGAACTTAGTGTTACAGGATATAGCTGTGGAGATCTATTTTCTAATACGAATCTTTTAGATTTGACTGAAAAGGCTATAGAGAAAATTAAAGAGTATAGTGCTAAGCTGCCTCAGATGTATATAATCGTAGGTTCTCCTTATAGAGTTGAGGAACAGTTAATAAATGCTGCGATTATCTTTCATGATGGGGAAATAGTGGGTGTAGTACCTAAACGTTATCTTCCAAATTATAAAGAGTTTTATGAGCAACGTTGGTTTACTTCTGCAGATGATTTAGTCCTTAATGAAGATAGCTTAGTTATCCCAAATCTCGTGATAAATACCTCTGGAGCACGATTTGCAGTAGAAATATGTGAGGATGTGTGGGCTCCGTCTCCTCCAAGTAGTCTTATGGCAATGGGTGGTGCGGATTTGATTTTTAATCTGTCTGCAAATACTTGTGGTGTTGGTAAGCATGATTATTTAAAAGGGCTTATCAGCCAGCAGTCTGCACGGCTGATCGCCGGTTATGTGTATGTTTCTGCAGGATATGGAGAAAGTACTAGTGATGTAGTTTTTAATGGATGTGGAATGATATATGAGAATGGTCGTCTCCTTTCGGAGGCAGAACGTTATTCTATGAAGGATTCTTTAATCGTTAGTGAGATAGATGTCGAGGCGTTGAGGAACGAGCGCCGAGGGAATAGGACGTTCAATTATTGCCGGGCTGCTCATAGTGATGAATTAAAATCTGTGGTAGTTAAAAATATTGCCATGGAAAAGAATGTGGGGAGTGATGATGATTTTGTTCTTACGAGGAAGTATTCTGCTACGCCTTTCGTGCCTGGTGATAGTAGGGTGATGGAAAAGCGTTGTCGTGAGATTATGTCTATTCAAGCGATGGGGTTGCAGAGCAGGATAGATCATATCGGTATAAAGAATGTGGTTTTGGGTATTTCTGGAGGGCTGGATAGTACTTTGGCTCTTTTGGTTTGTGTAGATGCTTTTGATAATCTTGGACTTTCACGTAAGGGTATAATTGGTATAACTATGCCTGGTTTTGGTACTTCTGACAGGACTCATTCGAATGCGGTGGAGTTGATGGAGAATTTGGGTATTACTATAAGAGAAATTTCTATTGGTGATGCTGTTAATCAGCATTTTAAAGCTATTGGTCATGATTCTAGTGTTCATGATATTACTTATGAGAATTCTCAGGCGAGGGAGCGTACGCAGATTCTGATGGATGTGGCTAATCAGGTGGGTGGAATAGTAGTTGGAACTGGTGATATGAGTGAGTTGGCTCTTGGATGGGCTACTTATAATGGAGATCATATGTCTATGTATGCTGTGAATTGTAGTGTGCCTAAGACTTTGGTTAAACATTTGGTTAATTGGTATGCTTCGTTTAGATGTGATGATAAGGTGAGAGCTATTTTAGCGGATATTATAGATACGCCTATTAGTCCTGAATTATTACCTAATGAGAGTGAAGGTGAGATTACTCAGAAAACGGAGGAGAGTGTTGGACCATATATATTGCATGATTTTTTCTTGTATCATTTTATACGTAATGGTTTCGCTCCTGAGAAGTTGTTCTATTTAGCTCAGCAGACTTTTGGCCATGGTGCTATGAGTGCAGATAGTGAGTCTGTGAATATTTATTCTGATGATGTGATTCGTGAGCATTTGAATACTTTTATGCGTCGTTTCTTTCAGCAGCAGTTCAAACGTAATTGCGTTCCTGATGGACCGAAAGTCGGAAGTATTAGTTTGTCTCCACGTGGTGATTGGAGAATGCCATCGGATGCGAAGTTTAGTGAAGATTGGAAAGTGCTTTAATAGTATAAGTATATCAAAATATTTATAATTTACGTTTTTTCGATTTTTAATCGTATATTATAAGGTATTCAATTAGTCTGTTATAAATTATGAATGAGGTGGTATATTATGAAAACTTTTAGTTATAAAATCAGTTTGTTATTGGTGATTATTCTTTTCTCTGTCACTGATATTGTAGCTCAAGTTAATCAGAATAATCTCCGTAATGTTAATCTACAAAAAAATATTTCAGAAAATTCTGATGGTGATTTGGTGCAAATTCCTTTTGAAAATGCTAGGATAAAGCGTGTAAATACTAAAATCATAAAGACTTTAAAACGAGGAGAATATTTAGAAAGTATTTTAGCGGATTATGATGGGGCTTTATATACAGCGGATTATTATAATGGTGTGATTTATAAAGTTAAGGATGGTGATTTAAGTGTCTTTTGGAAGATAGATGGAAATCCATTAGGACTTGCATGGGCAGATGAAGAGCGTATATTGGTAAGTGTAGTAGATGTGGATGGTTTGAATAAAGTCTATATATTAGATAATGAGGGTAATTCAAAGTTGATAGCTAAACTTCCTGATGCTCAATTAATTAAGAGAATTACTAGTCTAAATGATCAAGAGTACCTGATTTCTGATACGTTTAAATGTGTTATATGGAAGCTGAATTTAGTAGATGATTCTGTGTCTTTATGGTGTGAGAGTCCTCTTCTTAAAAGAAAGAATAATAAAAGTATTATACCTGGAGTGAATGGTATGAAAGTATATCATGATACTTTATTTGTATCTAATACTTCTAAAAGATTATTATTAAAAATACCTATTCTTGATAATAATAAGGCTGGCCAACCTGAAGTTATTAAAAAAAATGTGGTGATTGATGATTTTATTATTGATTACTATGGTAATATCTATGCTACTACATTATTTTATGATAGCGTAGTTAAAATCGATCCTTATGGGGAAGTAACTATTATAGCTCAGAGTGACCAAGGTATGCAAGGATGTACTTCTATTACTGCGAGACAGATGAAAAAGCATATTAATGTGCGTAAGTCTAATATTAAAAAACTTATACGTCTTCAAAAGGTTTTATATGTAGCTACGGATGGAGGACTTCTTAGTAGTAATAAATATGATATGAGAGCAGCTAAAATAATAGAACTACATTTATAGATATCTACTATTTTAGCTAATTAAGTTATATTAATTTATTTTGATGCCGTTATTATAAAGGCTACTACTGTTACTAGTGTAGTTATACTTGAGAGTACGATTCTCCATGCACTAGTGGCTAATGTGCCTTGAGCTACTCTTGTGGGACTCTGAGGAACATATAGTATATCATTTGGTCGTAGATAGAAATATGGAGAGTTTAGAAGTGAAGAGTCTTTTAAATCTATCATAAAATGTTCTTGCTTGCCGTTTATTTCCCGAATTAAAATAATATTATCTCGTTGTGCTGTGATTAATAAATCTCCAGCATATCCTAATGCTTCTAATATTGTGATTCTTTGGGAGTTAACAGAGTATGATCCTGGGTTTTTAACTTCTCCAAGAATAGTAACTTTATAGTTCGTGATTTTAACATAAACTATAGGATTATTGACGTTGTCTTTAATGCGTTCTTTTAGATAATTGGCTAGTTCAGAACGAGTCATGCCACTTACTTTTATTTTACCTAATACAGGGAAACTTATATATCCATCTGGACTTACTGTGTATTTAAGTACAGAGTTTTCTGGGTTTGACGTCGTGATGCCATTAAAATCTAGATTAGAGCTTTCAGAACTGCCGCCTCCTAAAGTAAGATTATAAGGAGATATAACAGTTTTATCTGGACCTGAAACTATTATTGATAATATGTCTGCTGGTTGAATCTTGGCTTCGTAGTTAGATGTTATTTTTTCAGGACTTGATTGGTCTATGTCTTGGAAATATAAAATCTCTTTAGATGAAGCACATCCAGTGACTATTAAAGCGATTATTCCACTTATAAGTAGGATGAAAAATCTTCTCATTAGTATTTATTTTCTTTATAATATTGTATAAGCGAAAACTTATTTTTACAAAGGTAATAAATTCATGAAATTAATCGATAATAATTCTTAAATTTGTGATTAATAAATGTATTCAATATGGAAAATAAAAAGATTTTAGTAACATCTCCTTTGCTTCCTAAGTTAGAGGATTTTATACCTTATCTTGAAGAAATATGGGAAAGTAAATGGCTGACTAATAATGGACATTTTCATCAAGAATTCGAACAGAAATTAGCTGAATATTTAAAAGTACCTTATATAAGTTTATTTACTAATGGCACTCTGCCTCTTATAGCTGCTTTGCAGGCTGAAAGGGTGACGGGTGAAGTTATTACGACTCCTTATAGTTTCGTGGCTACTACTCATTCTATTTGGTGGAATGGAATTAAACCAGTTTTCGTCGATATTGACCCGGTGACTTGTAATCTTGATCCTAGTAAAATAGAAGCCGCTATTACTTCTCGAACTACTGCGATTATGCCAGTGCATGTTTATGGTATGCCGTGTGATACTGCTGCCATTCAAGACATTGCCGATAAATATGGCCTTAAAGTAATATATGATGCTGCTCATGCTTTTGGTGTGGAGGAGAATGGTGTGTCTGTGCTGAGGGCAGGGGATATGTCAACTTTGAGTTTTCATGCGACGAAGGTTTTTAATACGATAGAGGGTGGTGCTTTGGTGATGAAGGATGAGAAGACGAAAAAACGTATTGATTATATTAAGAATTTTGGTTTTGCTGGGGAGACGACTGTTATAGCTCCTGGTATAAATGCGAAGATGGATGAGGTTAGAGCTGCTTATGGTCTTTTGAATTTAAAGCAAGTTGATGCTGCGATAGATAGACGTAAAGAGATAGCTGATTTGTATAGAAAAACCTTAGCTCATGTGGATGGTATAAGCTTTTTCAATGATGTGAAGGGTGTGCGACATAATTATGCGTATTTTCCTATTTGGGTAGATGCCCAGAAGTTCGGGATGTCTCGTGATGAGCTTTATGAGAAGATGAAGAGGAGTAATGTGTTTGGAAGACGATATTTTTATCCATTGATTAGTACTTTTTCGACTTATAAAAGTTTACCTTCAGCGGCACCTGGTAATCTGCCAGTGGCTACGAAGAAGGCTAATGAGGTGATTTGTTTGCCAATGGCCAAGGATCTTTCAGATAGTGAAGTGGAAAGAGTTCTTGATTCTATATTAAAGTAGTTTTATTCTTTTAGAATTTATAGTTGATTAATAAAGATTCTTTCTTTTTTAAGTCTTAAATTATTTTCATTAATAATTATTGCTTGGTTTTTCTCTATTTCTTCCCTTGATAAAGGAGTCATATCTATTAAATGTCGTTCTAAATCGTCTTCTATGCTGAAGATGGTTAAGCCCATTTGTTTGTAATATGAATAAACAGGATTGTTTTTCCATAGGAAAACTTTACAGCCTACTTGTATGGCGAGAGATATATTTCCTAAAGCTTGTTGTCGCATATGACCGAAAATGGCTAAATTACATCCAGCTATAATTTTTTTATATTCTTCTCTGGGTACGAAATCAAGCATAGGATTAAATTTATCTCCAAATTCTTCATTGCCTTTTTTAACAATGAAATCTTTATATCTTTCGTTGCCATAGTTTAATGGTATTATTAATTTCCCGAATTTATCAGAGTGTTTAGCTAAGTAAGGAAATATATCTAAATGGTTGCATGTTATGGATGCAGAGTTGGCTATGAGTACGTTTTTCTTTTCTATATCTACTAAATCAGCTCTCATATCAGCTTTAGTTAAGAAATAACTATATGAGAAGAACATTTGTTCTGCTTTAAAATGAGGAATATTTATCAAAAGCTTATATTCATATGGAAGGATAGTGGATAAATAATCTATTCTGGCTAATGATTTCTTTTGAAATATTTTCATAAGAAAAAACTTAATTCTTGAGAATAAAGAATTAGATTTCTTAAAAAAGTCATATGGATAAGATTTTTTAGTGATAGGTAAAAGTAGATTTTTGGTATGAACCAGAGGATTTGGTCCATCGTATAAATCTGTACCCCAGAAACTGCAATAGAGTTTTATCCTTCTTGGCAACATCCATAGACATACTTTAGCTAAATGAGTGAAGCAGTGTACAAATAATATATCGCAGTTTTTTCTTAAAATAAAATGATTAATAAATTCTAAAAAAGAATATTGCTGAACTCTATCAGATTTGATGTATTTATAAGACTTTACTTTTTTTCTCTGAATTAAGATATAAGAATTATTGGCACTAGAATACTTGTCGAATTTATCTATTACTAAATCTATAAATTTATCATCTATTACCAAATGGACTATTTTTTCTTTCATATATCCTTTAAATTTTATCTGTAAAGCTCAAATATCTGCTAAAGATACTTCATTTTTTACAAATTTTATATTATCGATTACAAATAGTATTTTTGTATATTTGTGATATCTTATTCTAATAAAGAAGATCTAAATTTAATAATATGGCTGAATCATTGAAAGGGAAAACCATAAATGGCATGAAATGGAGTGCCATAGAACGTTTTTCCTCACAAGGCATACAATTTGTCATACAGATATTTCTAGCTAGACTATTACTGCCAAGTGACTATGGTGTTATAGCCATGCTGACTATATTTATCGCTATAACTCAATCTTTTATAGATAGTGGTTTTCTAAATGCATTAATTCGCAAATTAGATAGAAATGAGGATGATTATACCACTACATTTATATTCAATATCTTAGTAGGGATAGCCTTCTACTGTCTTCTATATTTCACATCTCCACTGATAGCTAGTTTTTATAAAACGCCAATATTATTACCTATCACTAAATTCATAGCCATAGGACTATTATTAGACTCATTCACCATAGTTCATCAGGCAATATTAACTATCAGAATAGACTTTAAAACACAGACCTACGTCTCATTTACCAGCACTATCATATCTGGGCTAATAGCTATCTATTTAGCATACAAAGGATTAGGTGCGTGGGCATTGGCCTGGCAAATAGTAATTAATTCAGCATTAAAATTAATATTATTCTGGGCAATAGTAAGGTGGTGGCCTCGTGGCAGATTTTCTAAAAAATCATTTGCATCACTCTTTGGATTCGGATCAAAATTACTTTTATCAGGTCTTATAGATACTATTTACCAAAACATATATTTAATAGTAATAGGTAAATACTTCTCAAGTAAATCACTTGGATTTTACTCAAGAGCCAAAGAATTTAGTAGATATCCTTCATCATCATTAACTTCTATAATACAGCGCGTAACATACCCTGTGTTAAGTGAGATGCAGGAAGATGATGAAAAATTAAAAGCTAATTACAGGAAACTTCTTAAGATGTCAGCTTTTATCATATTTCCTCTTATGGTAGGCTTATCTGCAGCTGCAGATCCATTAATAAGATGCTTGTTAACAGACAAATGGGCAGATAGTGTAATATTACTGCAGATTCTATGCTTTTCTATGATGTGGTATCCAATTCATTCGATAAATTTAAATCTTCTGAAAGTAAAAGGAAGATCAGACTTATTCCTGAAATTGGAAATCTATAAAAAGATATTCATAACTCTTGTATTACTAGTATCCCTGCGTTTTGGAGTAATCGCCATGTGTATTGGCCAGATAATCACTTCATTATTCAGTCTATTCGTTAATACATATTATACTGGAAAACTAATAAAAGTAGGTTTCCTTCAACAAATGAAGGATATGCTTCCTACTCTGATAATTTGTACGATAATGTATAACGTTATTATGTTAATGAATGGTTTTATCGAAGCTGATTTTATTAAATTAATTCTAGATATAATAGTGGGAGCGGTAATTTATATAGGCCTATCATTCTTAAATAAATCTCCAGAATTAAAAGAATTAATCTCAATAGTATTCAAAAAAACAAGTTTTTAACTATTATTGTTAATACAACATTTAGATTATTGTGATCTCCTGATAGTGAACTATTCCAGTATTCTAGTTGGTCTGCTCTTAATGTTAGAGTGAGGTTTTGCGGGGTTGATCCATCACTGGTCTGATTTCCACAGTATAAATAGTAATTATTGGAAATAGAGGCATAACTAAAGTCTAAATCTGAAAGCATGTTATTAAAACATAATACATTTGTTAATTTTTTATTATTAGATAAATTCAGTGTTTTAATTCTATTATAAGAAATATTTAAAAACGTTAGTTCTGTGTTTTTAGATACATCAATCTCTGAAATGCGGGTAAAAGCGCATGTTAAACTTTCTAATTTAGGGTTGTGTGATATATCTAGTTCTTTTAATGCAGTGTCTCCGCAGTCAAGATTTTTTAAATTAGGACAATTGGAAATATTTAGCTTACATATGTTATTGAGTATACAGTTTAGATTAACCAATTTAGTGTTTTTAGATAAATCTAATCTATTAATTCCATTAATATTGCAGTTAAAATCTGTCAATCCCGTAAGGTATTCTATGCCATGAGCTGAGTTTATAGAATAATCCTCAGGCCATGAATTTGTGGATATATTAAGTTCACTTATCGCGTGAAGGGCTGCTAATTGGTCAGGATCAGTTACGTCTATTGGGGATGTAGTTAGAGCATCTGATTCATCGGCATCTATTA
>Ga0172377_10001876_pt1 | contig 21433 bp, 16 predicted proteins | sample Pumphouse3metaG_FD_119749 | JGI IMG/M metagenome (GOLD analysis project Ga0172377, IMG submission 119749) | Leachate microbial communities from a municipal landfill in Southern Ontario, Canada - Pumphouse #3 metaG | ecosystem: Engineered > Solid waste > Landfill > Unclassified | place: Canada...
ACAAAAGCCGTTATAAATTAATTTTTATAACGGCTTTTTATTATTTTTTTATTCTGTTATATATTGATTTATATTGTTGTTATAGTATAAATGCAACATATTTATTACAAGACTTATTTGACGATAAAGTGATACTTATGCATTTCTAATCATACGTATCCAAATTGGATAAGTCATTGATATTCAATTTTTATATGACGAATAGATTTTTTTAAGTTGTCGGGGATTAAGTAGAACAGAAGGATAAATATTGATATAGCGACCTGTCAGACTGTATAAAAATTTTGTAAACAATAATTTTATAACTAACTATTAGATTATGTGTGACTTTAACATATCAACAAGTTAATGTTGCTTTCTTTTATTTTTTCTAAATTTTTTTCTGAAATTTTACTATCGGTAATGAAGGAGTTAACCATAGATATTGAGCCTAAACTGGCAAATGCACTTATCCCTATTTTAGAGGAGTCGGCTACCAGAATAACTTTCTCTGATGATTTTATCATGGCTGATTTCACCATCAGGTCACTAAGGCTCGGATAGGTTAGACTCATGTCTGAAGATATTCCTGCTGTGGCGAGGAATAATTTGTTGGCATGAAAACCTTTGAGTGAATCAGCGGCCATTTTCCCAGTTAGAGAAAGGGTTGGAGCTTTAAACTCTCCTCCTGTCACTATAAGGTTAATACCTGGATTTTCACCCAGTATCAATGCAATGTTCAGCGCATTGGTAATGACGGTAAGATCTTTATATTGTGTAAGTAATTTAGCTATTTCTGTGGTGGTGGAACCTGAGTCAAGAATAATACATTCACCTTCGCGAATGTATGATATAGCTTTTCTGGCTATTTCTTTTTTTTCCTCAAGGTGGGTTTGGTTAAAGACCTTTCCTGTTTTTGCAAATGAACCTACATCATTAAGGAAGGCTCCACCATGCTCCCTTTTTATATGTCCCAACTTTTCAAGAGCTTCCAGATCTTGTCTAATTGTAACATCCGTAACTTTGAAAATCTTGCTCAATTCCTGAACTTTTGCATGTCCATCTTCGCGAATCAGGTCTAAAATCTTGACTCTTCTTTGGTTTAGTCCCATACCTATTTATATATTGTTTTTCTTGCGATAATCTTGAATATTTTTGATTGTTGTGATTTTTAGTTGAAATTTTTCAGCTATCTCAAACAATTGAGGAAGACGAGCCATTGTTCCATCTTGGTTCAAAATTTCAATAAGGGCACCGCCAGGTTTTAATCCTGCCATTCTTGTTAAATCAAGGAGGGCTTCTGTGTGTCCATCGCGTCCTAATACTCCATTTTTGTGGCCATAAAGAGGAAATACATGACCGGGACGTGCTAATTCGTTGGGTTGGATGTCTCCGCAGACAATTGCCCGGATAGTGGCAGCGCGGTCATGTGCAGAAACGCCGGTTGAACATCCGTATCCGCGTAAGTCTACTGAAATGGTGAAAGGCGTATCAAGCAAAGAAGTATTTTCTTGAGTCATGGAAGATAACCCGAGGGCTTTGCATCTTTCTTTTGACAACGGGGCGCATAGTAATCCCTTGCCGTGTGTGACCATAAAATTGATGATTTCAGGAGTGACTTTTTCGCCGGACACAACAAAATCCCCTTCGTTTTCTCTATCTTCATCATCTACGACAATAATAATTTTCCCTTGACGTACGTCTTCTAAAATTTCCTCAATTGTGTTTAATGTCATGATTATTACTTCCTTTTTCAAAAAATTATTTTACAAAGATAGGCAAAAATGAGTATTTCCAAATAATATAATCACTTATATTTGATTAGAGTTCTCTTTTGATTAACTTGTTTTTACTTCCGTTTCCTTTTGTTTTAGAGATGAAATACTTTGTTTTCTTCTGTATATCCTTCTGTTTTTGGAGATAAATCTTTTGTTTGCTTATGTTTTGTTTTGTTTTTCTTTTATATATTGTTTTTATTTCTTTTATTTGTAATGTATTTTTAATAAGTAATAAGTGGAATCTAATATTATATAATGATAAATAGTATGCAAATTAAAGAACTAAAACTACAATCAGAAGTAAACAGAAAGAGGCTGATGGATATTGTCTATAAGGCAGGGGCCGGACATATCGGCGGAGATCTTTCTTGTTTGAATGTGTTGACGGCGCTTTACTTTGAAATAATGAATATTTCAAAGAACAATTTAAAAGACGCTGATAGAGATCGGTTTATTATGAGTAAGGGACATTGCGTCGAAGCACTCTACACTGTATTGGAAGCCAAAGGAATTGTTTCTAAAGAAGTAATAGATACATTGGGAAAATATGATTCTGTTCTTGCAGGACATCCCACAATTGGTGTTCCGGGTATTGAACTGAACAGTGGGGCGCTTGGTCATGGTCTTTCTGTCGGAGTAGGTATGGCTTTGGCTGCAAAGATGGATAAGAAAGACTATAAAACGTATGTATTGATGGGTGACGGCGAACAGGGAGAAGGTTCTATATATGAAGCTGCCATGGCTGGGCATCAATATAAATTGGAGAACTTAGTTGCTATTATCGACCGTAATAAATTACAAATAAGCGGATCGACGGAAAAAGTAATGTCTTTGGAAAACATGCGTAAACGTTGGGAAGCTTTAGGCTGGGATGTACTTGAGGCGAATGGGGATGATATGGAGTCTATTATAAATGTCTTGCATTCTATTGATTATTCCAATAAGAAACCTCATTTGATGATTTCCCATACAACCAAAGGGAAAGGTGTCTCTTATATGGAGGGAATTGCTAAATGGCATCATGGAGTTCCTACGAAAGAACAATATGAACAGGCTATTAGGGAGATTTCAGAACGTATCGATACTTTAAAAGAAAACTAAAAAATGGATAAACAGACAATTGCTTGTAGAAAGAGCTTTACAGATACTTTGCTGGAATTAGCTCGTCAAGATAAAGATATTGTAGCCGTTACCACTGATGCACGCGGCTCTGTGACGTTAAATGACTTTGCAAAAGAATTGCCGGAACAATTTGTTGAATGCGGCATTGCAGAACAGAATGCGGTAGGTATATCCGCCGGATTGGCTCATAACGGAAAGAAAACTTTCGTTTGTGGTCCAGCCTGTTTCTATGTTAGCCGGAGCTTGGAGCAAGTGAAGGTGGATGTTGCGTATAGCCAAAATAATGTGAAGATTTTGGGTGTGAGCGGAGGCGTTGCTTATGGGGCATTGGGAGCAACGCATCACAGTTTGCATGATATTGCAGTTTTGCGTACTTTCCCCGGTATGAATATCGTTTTGCCTTGTGATATGCGTCAGACGCGGAAGTTAGTGAAGATGTTAGTTAATTATCCTGAACCTGTTTATGTACGTGTCGGTAGAAATGCTGTACCGGATGTGTACCAAGACGATAATTTTGAGTTTCAGATGGGGAAAGCGAATGTCTTGCTTGAGGGACGCGACCTTACAATTATAGCTACCGGTGAAACAGTGTATCACGCCTATCAAGCCGGGCTTATGTTGAAAGAGAAGGGCATCAATGCTCGTGTGTTAGATATGGCTTCAATAAAACCTGCGGATGTGGAAGCTATTAAAAAGGCTGCTGCAGAAACTGGTAGAATCATTACGGTAGAAGAGCATAGCCGGTTTGGCGGATTGGGAGCTATTGTAACTGAAACGCTTTCGGAAAACCCGGTTCCTGTGAGAATTCTTGGCATTCCTGATGAAAATGTAATTCATGCCAATGCATTGGAAATATTTGCCCATTATGGTTTGGACAAAGAGGGTATTGTTCGTGCTGCTGTTGACTTTTTGAAATAATTTGCTACTTAAACTTACTATATTTTATGGAAAACAGAATCATTGCTATTGATCAAAGCACTTCGGCTACAAAAGCGATACTTTTTAATGAGAAGTGTCAATTGTTACGCCGGATAAATATTGAGCATCGTCAATACTACCCAAAGCCTGGATGGGTGGAGCATGATGCCAACGAAATTTATGCAAATACGGTAAAGGCGATTGTTGCATTGATTGGAAATCAGGAAAAAGATTATTCTTATTCGTTGGCCATCACGAACCAACGGGAGACGGCTTTGGTATGGAATAAACAGACTGGAGAGCCTATTTATAACGCGATAGTATGGCAGTGTCAGCGTGGCGCAGCCATTTGTCAGAAGTTGAAGGAAAGTGGATATACTTCTCTTTTTCAAGAGAAAACTGGTTTATTGATTGATCCTTATTTTTCGGCAAGCGGAATAAAATGGGTTTTGGATAACGTTGCCGGAGCTCATCAGATGGCTGAAAAAGGAGAATTGTTGATGGGGACGATGGATTCATGGCTGATTTGGAAGTTGACTGGAGGAAAAGTCCATGCTACTGATTATACAAATGCTTCACGTACCTTACTTTTCAATATAAATACGCTTGATTGGGATCAAGAGTTATTGGATATTTTTGGTATTCATTATTCCATGATGCCAAAGGCTTTGCCTTCTGATTCTTTCTTTGGAGAAACAACAGTAGACGGATTATTTCAACAGCCGATTCAGATTGCAGGTGTTTTAGGTGATTCACATGGGGCGTTAACGGGACAGATGTGTTTTGAGGCCGGAATGGGAAAGGTTACTTATGGTACAGGATCTTCTGTCATGGTAAATATCGGGGAAAAGGTGATTACTCCTCCTGCTGGACTGGTTACTTCAGTGGGTTTTGCTGCTTTAGGAAAGGTGTTCTATGCATTTGAAGGTAATATTCATTGCACGGGGGCTACGATAAAATGGCTGGTAGAGGAACTCAGACTTATAGAAAGTCCTGAGCAAATCGAAGCTTTAGCTACTAAAGTAGCGAATACGGGAGGAGTTTATTTTGTACCGGCATTTGCTGGCTTGGGAGCACCTTGGTGGAAACCCAAAGCTAAGGCTATGATCTGCGGAATGACATTGGGTACTTCGAAGGAACATATTTTGCGTGCGGCTCTTGAATCCATCGCTTATCAAGTAAAAGATTTAGTGGATATCATGACCAAGCAAGCAGGCATTAATTTGAAAGAACTTCGGGTAGACGGAGGTCCAACTAAAAATAAATTCCTTATGCAATTTCAAGCTGATATGATTCGTGCAGCTATTGTCCGGTCTAGTATTGAAGAGGCTTCTGCTTTAGGGGCTGTTGTAATGAACTGTTTTGCCCGCGGTATTTGGCAAAATTTTCAGGAAGCGGCTGCTACCTATCTGACAAGTAATCCTGTTCTTCCAAAAATGGGAGAGGATGAAATGAATTCCTTATATAAGGGATGGAGAAATGCAATACAAAATATTTTAAAATAGATATTGAACCTTTTATATATTAAAAAACTAATAAAATGAAAAACAAAAAGAAAACTTGCTTTGGTGTGATTATTGGCACACGTGCATACTTTAACTCTGAGTTGGCTAAAGATGTCCGTAAACAGTTGTTGAATACTATTACGAAACAGGGTTATGACTATGTAATCCTTCCTGAAGATTCTACCCCTACCGGAAGCAGTAGTATTGAAACGCGTGAAGATGGTTTAAAATGTGCGACTTTGTTCCGTGAAAACCGCGACCGTATTGATGGTATTATTGTATCGCTACCTAATTTTGGTTTTGAAATAGGTATTATTAATGCCATCAGTGTGGCGGATTTGAATGTGCCGATTTTAGTTCAGGCTTGTGATGACGAAAACGATAAAGTTGATTTGGATAGTCGCCGTGATGCATTTTGCGGGAAACTATCTGTTTGCAATAATCTTTATCAATATGGAATTCCTTTTACTGATACTTCTTTGCATACTTATTCTATTTATAGTGATTTGTTGGCTAAGGATATTAATAGGTTTGCCGCTGTCTGTCGTACTGTTAACGGACTTCGTCATGCTAGGATCGGTGCTATTGGTACGCGTCCTGCAGGTTTCCAGACAGTTCGTGCCAGTGAAAAGATCCTTCAGGCTACGGGTATTACCGTCATTCCGGTTGATTTGTCCGAAATTCTCGGTGCGGCTCGTAAAATAGAGGATAAGGATGCCACTTTGCTTAATAAAATAGAGGAAATAAAAAAATATGCTAAGGTTCCCGAACAATTTAATGAAAAGCTGGTTTTGCAAGCAAAATTTGGATTAGCGGTTGAAGAATGGATGGATAATAATGAGGTTGATGCTGTTGCCATACAATGTTGGGATTCCTTGGAGCAGAATTATGGTTGTGCTGCTTGTGTAACTATGAGTATGCTGGGTGAAAAGTTAATTCCGGCTGCTTGTGAAGTAGATATTGCGGGTGCGGTATCAATGTATGCGTTGACTTTGGCTTCAGGCCGTCAGTCTGCATTGCTGGATTGGAATAATAATTTTGCCGAAGACCGTAATAAATGCGTATGTACGCACTGTGGAAATTTCCCTAAATCTTTTGTACAGAACGATTTAGAATTAGGGACATTGGGTGTATTGGGACGCACCATGGGAAAGGTTAACACTTTTGGAGCTGTAAAAGGAAAAGTAAAAGCAGGTGATTTAACTTTCTTCCGTATTTCTACTGATGATACAAAGGGATGTATCAAATCTTATTTGGGTGAGGGTCGGATTACGGATGATCCCTATGCAATGGATGGATGTATCGCTGTTACTCAGATTGATAATTTGCAAGGATTGATGAAATATATCTGCAAGAATGGTTTTGAGCATCATGTGGCTATGTGTCGTACTAATGTAAAAGACATCTTGGCGGAAGCCATTGAGAGTTATTTGGGCTGGAATTTATATATTCATAAATAATACTCAAAACAACTACTATGATATTAGTCAATAACTATATGTGGGCTATCCTTTGTTGTGTATATTGTTGTATATGCTGGGGATCATGGGCTAACACTCAAAAATTGGTGGAAGTCAAAAACTGGAGCTTTGAATTGTTCTATTGGGATTTAATGATTGGACTTTTCTTGACTGCTTCTTTGGCGGCTGTTACTTTAGGAAGTTTGGGCAGTGAAGGACGTACGTTTTTTCAGGACTTGGAAGTCATGGACTGGACGAGCATAAAATACGCTGTTTTAGGAGGTATTGTCTGGAACTTTGGTAACATCTTTTTGACTGCAGCGATAGCTGTTGCAGGGATGTCTGTCGGATTCCCCATTGGCGGAGGCTTGGCATGGGTAGGAGGAATTGTCTTTAATTTCTTACTGATTACTCTTTCCGGTCAAATTTATCCGGGCAACCAATTCTTGTTATGGACGGGGGTAGCAGTCATAATTATAGCTATTATATTTTGTGGACAGGCTTATAAAAAATTATCTTCCAAACAATCAACTACTCCAAAGAAAGGTCTCTTGCTTTCGGTGGTGGCCGGTGTTGCCATAATGTTTTTTTATGGTTTAGTAGTAAAATCATTGGATCCCAATTATGTAACAGGTGGTACTGGTACACTGACACCTTATACCGGAGTCTTTTTCTTTGCTGTAGGTATTTTGATAAGTACGCCATTCTTTAACACGTTTGCTATGAGCCATCCTGTTGCGGGGCATAAGGTGACTATGAAAGATTATTTTTCAGGAAACGCTAAGACACATTTTATTGGCATCTTAGGCGGAGTCATTTGGATGAGTGGTATGGTTGTCAGCTTTATGGGAGCAGGTGCTGCTAATCCTGCGATTTCTTATGCGCTGAGTAACGCCGCACCTGTTGTTGCAATGATTTGGGGAGTGTTTGTCTGGAAAGAATTCAAGACAGCTCCGGTCGGAACGAATAAATTGATTGCTGCGATGTTCATTCTGTTTGTAATAGGACTCGTTTTAATCACTTTCTCTAATTAAATATTGGCCTAGTGTGGCTTATAAAAACAGAAAATCTGTAAAAGTAAATACAATAAAACAATCATTATTTAAAAACTAAACCTATGAATTTTACATTTAAAGATCACTAATTCAAACTTAACAATTACTAATTCAAACTTAAAAATTACCAAATTATGAATTTTAATCTATTAATTGATCCCACTCCGAAAAGTCGGATAGGTAAACATATAATTTTTCGTTAAAATGTTTGTCCTGAAAATATGTGATATTTGTATATTAAGCAAGAGGTTCTATTCTATTTTTCATTATCTTTAACTCGTAAACGAAAGTAATATATATAATAATTAAAAAATCAGATAAAAATATTCAGTGAGAGCTGTTTAACGGAATTATATCCATTTTATTAGGAAATTCCCTGAAAAAAAATAACGATACTAATGGCTGGCATAACCAGTTTTACAAGTACATTGCTTTATTAATTGACGAAACTGTTTTTAAATTTCTATAAAGTGAAAAATGGGAGGATCTAATGCTTCTGGATCTATATTGGTAAGCATAGTAATAATTATGGAAGCCTTCGGATGTCGTGATTTTTAGTTGTTCGAGCATTGCAGTTTTGACTTTGAAATGACGAACAAAGGATTGATGGTTACCGACACAAAAAACAGATATCCGATAATGACAGTTTCTGCTAGAAAAAAATAAAAATAGTAAAGAAGACCTATGGCTTATATGTAATAAAAAAAATTTATTTTAAACCCAAGGCAATACGCTTCTCCATAAAAAGGAGAACAATGAAGTAACGTCCTATATTTTTCAATGCTATTTTTTATAATAAATTCAGTAAATTCTTAAAAACTTACTTTTCATAGTGGAATCAAATAATGTAAAAGAAAATTAAAATGAAAACTTATTATTCTATTGCAATTTTTATAACGATATTAACTGCTTGTTCACGTCCTCAACATGTAGTTGTAAATTCAAATAAACCACGGGTTGTTGTTATGACTGATGCCGAAATTGACGATCAGTGTTCGATGATACGATTTATGCTCTACTCCAACGATTTTGATGTAAATGCTATAATTACAACAAGTTCACAGTATCATTCGCATGGCCACAGATGGGCTGGTGATGATTGGCTGGAGCCATACCTCGATGCTTATGCGCAAGTCTATCCCAACTTGGTTAAGCACAGTTCGGATTACCCGACTCCCAAATACATGAGAGCACATTCATTTCTTGGTAATGTTGAGGCTGAAGGAGAAATGGATTCTATCACTCAGGGATCGCAACAAATTGTAAAATTATTGTTGGATCAATCTGATAATCGGCCAATTTGGATGCAGGCCTGGGGCGGTACAAATACCCTTGCCCGGGCACTTAAAACAATTGAAGAACAACATCCTGAACAAATGGCTGAAGTAGCAAATAAAATGCGGTTTTTCTTTATTTGGGAACAGGATTCAACATATCAGGCCTATATTCGTCCTCACTGGGGCAAATATAATATTCCAACAATCATTTCAGATCAGTTTGAAGCCATTGCTTATCGCTGGAAAAAAATTCAACCTGAAAATATGCAAAAATATTTTGATGCAACTTGGATGAACGAACATATCCTTCAAAATCATGGGCCGTTGTGTTCGCTTTACAAGGCGCACACGGGTGACAAGAAAGGTTTTGTAGAAGGAGATTTTCGATCTGAAGGAGATTCACCCGCTTTTATATATGAGATTCCAACCGGATTACGCAGCACTGAGTCACCGGATTGGGGCGGTTGGGGCGGTCGTTATGTACGAGTGCGCGAGAATACATGGCTCGATAGTGTGCCAGTTGAAGATTATGAATATCCCCAAGGCCGCTGGTACGGGAATTCTGGTTGGGGAAGGCTTGGCGAAAAGGCGGGTTTAACATCAGCAACAAGCGAAGCATTCAAAAAATATTTTAAATCCATTTGGAGATGGTCTGATGCATTACAAAATGATTTTGCAGCGCGTGCTAATTGGTGTGTAAAATCGTATGAAGATGCCAATCATCCTCCGGTTGTTAAATTGGCCAATGCTCTTAATATAAAGACAAAACCCGGTAGTAAAATTCAACTGAGTGCGAATGAAACAACCGATCCTGATGGAGATCAGTTGAGTTACAATTGGTGGGAATATGAAGAAGCAGATACCTATACCGGAACCATCGATATTCAAAATGCCGATCAGCAGGAAGCCTCGTTCTCAGTACCGGAAGATGCGTTAGTAGGAGAAACCATCCATATAATTTGTGAGGTAAAAGATAATGGGACTCCACAACTCACTAGATATCAGCGTATCGTAATTACTATTAATTAGCAGAATTTATACGTAAACATCTTGGATAACAGGGCTCCATGGTGTACTTAATTCCATGGAGCCCTTGTTTAAAATCAGGTCTATACAGTAATTCTATGACAATGGGCAATTCAAATATTTGATAAAAAAATAAACAAAAAACAAACTAAAGTGATAAAAATCATGAAATTTTCAATTTTCAATTTACTACTTCATTTTAATAGTCTGATAAAACTAAAAGATCAGCGAAAATCAGTATTGAGCTTATTTTTTATCTTACTGATGAGTTCTACACTTTTTGCGCAGGAAGATGTGCAGAAACGAGTGCCTGAGTATCCTGTTGCTTATGAATATCCTACGGTTGACAATATTAAAGATGTTCTAACACGTGTACGGCAATATTACGAATCTACAAGTGATTTAAAAATTATTGACTCGAAATCTGGAAAGGAGATCACCGACTTCAAGAAGCCTAATAAGAACGCACGTGTTTCAGAAGGATTTGCCGGCGAGTGGTCATATACCAACGGTGTTGTATTATCGGCTTTTGCATATATTGATGATGTGACAGGCGACCCTGCTTTTTTTACAGACAACACCCGGTTTTTCAACAAGGTAGTCAAAACGTTACCTTATTTTATCAAAAACAAAGAGGTATTTGGCAAAGAAGCCAAAGGTGGTTGGGGCAGAACCCCAAATTTTCATGCTTTGGACGATTGCGGTTCGATTGGTGCTGCTATGATTAAGACCTATTTGAAGACTAAGAACAAGGCTTATTTACCACTGATTGATACTATTGCCGATTACATTTCGAACAGGCAATTTCGTTTGGACGATGGCACACTTGCTCGTCACCGACCTCAATACCAGTCAGTATGGGCAGATGATTTATATATGAGCGTACCTTTTTTAATAAATATGGGTAAACTCACCAATGATAATAAATATTTTGACGACGCGGTAAAACAGATTCTGCAAATGTCAGAAAGACTATATATTCCATCGGAAGGTTTGTTTGATCACGGGTGGAATGTAACATCCGGCGACTATGATCCTGTTTTCTATTGGGGAAGGGCAAATGGTTGGGCGTTGTTGTCAATGGCCGAAGTGCTTGAGATACTGCCTGAAAATTACCAGGGACGTGATAAAATTTTGGACTTATATCGTTCGATGATAAAAAGCCTTGCCCATTTGCAAGACGGAACAGGATTATGGCATAATTTATTAGACAAGAACGATACCTATTTGGAAACATCCTGTACTGCAATTTTCACTTATTGTATTGCTAAAGGCATCAATCAAGGCTGGATTAGCCATGTTTATGGTCCTGTTGCAATCACCGGTTGGAATGCAATCAATACACGAGTTCTTAAAAACGGAGCTGTGGATGGGACATGCGAAGGAACAACGTTTGCTCATGACAATACTTATTATTATTACCGGGGTAAAAGTATTTATGCCACACATGGGTATGGCCCGGTACTTTATGCAGGTGCTGAGATGATTCGTTTACTACAAAATGAAAAATTAAGAGTGCAGAAAACGAAGCCTAATTCAATAAACAGCACCTTTCATTTTCTTTTAAAAAGTGAGTGGCCAACAAAAGAATAGAGTATTTAAATATATTTGAAATGAAAATTCTTGTCATAGAAGATGAGCCGGAAATGAAGGAATTAATCAGAAAATTTCTTCAGGATGAAGGCTATATAGTTGAAGAGGCCGGAACTTTTAGTTCCGGTTTAGACAAGATTGTTTCTTATGATTATGACTGTATTCTTCTTGATATTATGCTACCCGATGGAAATGGTTTGGCATTGTTGCAGGAAGTTAAAAGCCTTCAAAAAGCTGATAGTGTGATTATTATTTCGGCAAAAGATTCTTTGGATGACAAATTGAAAGGTTTTGACCTTGGTGCTGACGATTATTTAACCAAACCATTCCATCTGACTGAGTTGAATGCTCGAATAAAATCAGTAATACGTCGCCGAATGCCTGCTGATAACAGGCTGTTAGAACTTGAAAATGTCAAAATAAGTATTGAGGAAAGAGAAGCACTGGTGAATGACAAACCAATAACCCTGAACCGCAAAGAATTCGATATTCTTGTTTTTCTTATGATGAACAAAAACCGAATCACCAGTAAATCGGCAATAGCTGAAAATATTTGGGGTGACTACATTGATCAGTCCGATGACTTCGACTTTATTTATTCACAAATTAAGAACTTGCGAAAAAAACTACGGAACAGTTCTGCCATGATTGATATCGAGGTGGTTTACGGAATGGGGTACAAATTAATTGAAAAATGAAGCTCATCAATCACACATTAACATTGCTTTCTGCAATTTCGTTTGTTCTGATCAGTTTATGGGCTATTCTGTTCTATTCTCAGATACTTAAGCAAGTTAAAACGACCATTGATGAAGGCCTTTCCGATTATAAAATTGTGGTTCTTGACAAATTGAAGGATGATTCTCTAATCGTTGAACAGTCTACCTTTAAGGATAATAACTATCTAATAAAACGGGTAGATGAAGCATTTGCTCTTCAGATTAGAGATATATATAAAGATACCTTGGTATATTCTAACCTCAAAAACAAGACATACCAAACCAGGTTGTTGACTACCGCTTTTGTGGCATCTAATGGGAAATATTATAAAATGAAGTTGATCTCACATGAGATAAATAAACCAAAATTAATTAAAAAAATAGCCACCTTATTATTTTGGTTGTACCTGCTGTTATTTGCCAGTACTATCTTGGTCAACAATTTTGTCCTGAAAAAAACATGGGGCCCGTTCTATCAACTGTTGCATTATCTGAATAAGTTTAGACTGGATAAGGGAGCTGTACCTGACAATCCTAAAACCAATATCCAGGAATTTTTGATGCTGAACGATTCGGTTAAAAATTTGGTAAAGACCAATGTTGATATCTTTAACAACCAAAAACAATTTATTGAAAATGTGTCGCATGAATTGCAAACTCCTTTGGCCATAGGAATTAATAAACTCGAATTATTTGTCGGAGATGAGGATTTATCTAAAGGTCAAATCCAAAAAATTGGTGCCATTATAGATACTTTTCGTAGGCTTTCAGGGCTGAATAAATCCCTCTTATTATTTTCAAAAATTGAGAACAGACAGTACATTTCAAAAGAACAAATTTATTTCGATGATATTTTTAGAAAGATAATTCATGATTTTTCAGATTATACTGAATACCAAGACATTAAAATTGAATATCAAAAAGAAGATAGTTTGGTCTTTAAAATGAACAAGGATCTAGCAGTTATACTGGTTATGAATCTGGTAAAAAATGCAATTTTTCATAATAGGCGTGGAGGAGAAGTCCTTGTCAGACTTTTTTCATCATCATTTACTGTTGAAAATACAAGCGTTGAATCAGTGGAACTTGATGATAAACTATTTGAAAGGTTTGCCAAAAATTCAACAGATAAGAATTCAACGGGATTGGGACTGGCAATTGTGCGCGCAATAGTAGATGTATCTGGCTTAGAACTATTATATTCGTTCAATGGAAAACATGTTTTTGAAGTAAGCGAGAAGCGTTAGCTGATATTGGAATATCATATTTTTTTGAAAGTTGAGTCCACTATAAAAAATTGATTAATTTTTTATAGAAAATAACATTGGCAAATATAGGACGTTTCATCATTAGTTCTTTTTTTTATTGCAAATAAGCCATCGGTTTTCTTTACTGTTTTTATTTTTTTTATAGTAAGAACTTCCGGTATCTGTTTAACTGTTCTTGTTTCGGTAACCATCAATTATTTGTCAGTAACAAGGTCAAACCGGCAATGCTGAAACAATTGCAAATTGCTCCATACTAATGCTTGTTCCATTATCATCATGCTGACCGGTATAGATGCAGAAGCATTAAGTGCCCTTGTTTTCCCATTGTATAAGATTTAAAAACAGATTCATCAATGAGCAAAGCAATTTGTTTGTGAAACTGTTTATGTTAGTTATTATTGTCGTTATATTGTTTCATGGAATTTCCTCCCAAAATGAAAGGAATTCCGCTAAATAGGTCTCACTAAATATTTTTATCTTATTTTAAAATATTATATATATTGCTATCGTTTACAAGCTAAAGATAATAAGAAATGACATGTAATCTATTGATTAGTAAGTTATTGTTGCATATTTTTAGAGTGCCTGTTTTAACGAAAAATCATATATTTGCCTATCCTGCTTTTTGGAGTGGTCTCAAAATTATAAATTCCAGATTGTTTCCAGATTGTTTCCCATTTTTTTACAGATTCATGTATTTTCTTTGTAATAATAAAATTTTAAAAAGTTGAAAAAGACGATTTACATATTGGTTTTTATCCTTATGGGTATGAGTGCTACGGCGCAGAGTATTAGTCAAGAAAACATACCAGCCGTGGTCTTGAATTCTTTTCGGTTAAAGTTTCCTAATGCGGAAGATCTTCGCTGTAAATTGAAAGATGGTGACTATGAAATGAGCTGTAAAGTAAACGATAAGTTGAACGAAGTGACCATAAACTACAAGGGACAGATCCTAAAATATCATCAGGACTTGTACGTGAGTCAAATTCCCAGGGCTGTTCTTAAAACCATTCGTTCTAAAGAACCTTTTTTCGATGTGGGTGATGCTGATAGATTTGAAGAAGGAGGAAAAATCGAATATCAAATAAATTTCAAAATTGATAGAAAGCGTCGATATTTTTGGATTGATGACAAGGGACATTTGATTAAATATCGAAAAGAATTAAAAGACGATGAAATTCCAGCTTCAATCATGGAATATATAAGCAAAAATTACCATCCGTTAGAGGATATTGATAGAGCAAAATACATAATTGAAAACGGGAAAAGGTACTATATCGTTTCCGGAGATGCTTCGTTATTTTTGTTTGATGATAAAGTAAACTTATTGGAATATCAAAAGGATATTCAGGAATCTAAAGTTCCGTCTCCCATTATGAGCACCATCCATAAATCCTATAAAGGATATGATGTACGGGATGTAGATATGACCATCAAAAAAGGAGTGGTCACATATACGTTTAAAATGCGAAAATCGGGTAAAAATGTTTACGTAACCCTTAATTCGCAAGGGAAGGTTTTGCATGTTAAATGAAAAAGAGTAACAGACAGGGAATAAATATCTGATAAAGGATTTTTAAAAATTATTGTAAAATAAAAAGTATAATATTATGAATAAATTTGCATTGATTATTAGTTTCTTAGTGTATTGCGTCCCAATGTTTGCAAAACAGCCTTTGCCCGTAAAACCGCGCATTCTTATCAGCTCCGACATTGGTGGAACAGATCCTGACGATAACCAATCGATGATTCACTTGCTTATGTACAGTGACTTATTTAATATAGAAGGACTTGTTTCTTCACCTTCGTATGGGGATGGTAATAAAGAACAAATTCTAAGGGCGATTGACCTATATGAAAAAGATTTTCCTATCCTTAGAAAACATCGGAAAGATTTTCCTTTACCTGATTACCTGAGGACTATAACCAAACAAGGTAGTCGTGGTGAAGCACCATATATTGGGTACAATAAACCCAGCGAAGGATCAAATTGGATAATCAACTGTGCAAAAAAGAAAAGTGACCAGCCATTATGGGTATTAGTTTGGGGTGGTCTAGAAGATTTGGCACAAGCATTACATGATGCCCCGGATATTCAGCAAAAAATCAAAGTATATTGGATTGGAGGACCAAACAAGAAATGGAGCGTCAATAGTTACGCCTATATTGCAAAAAATTTTCCAAACCTGTGGTTTATTGAAGCAAATGCTTCCTATAGAGGTCTCTTTTCAAATACTGGGATACCTGATAGTTTGCATACTGATAATTATTATGATAGATATATACAGTACGCAGGTTTTTTGGGTAAAGATTTCAAAAATTTCTACGATGGAAAATTGAAAATGGGAGATACTCCTTCGTTATTATACGTGATGAATGGTGATCCCAACAATCCACAAGGAGAAAGTTGGGGTGGCAGTTTCGAAAAAATAGATCATAGCGCAAGGGTAATATTTGAGAGAAATACAACAATTACCGATACTATACCGGTTTATTCTGTATTGGAATTCCATATTCGGGGTCCAAAGGTCAATGTTCCCTCTGATTCTGCTTGTTTTACATTAAAGGTTGCCGGACAAAAATGGGATGGTTATTACTTTGGGGATGGAAACTATGCCATAAAATACTCACCCAAAGCGGCTGCGACTTTACGTTATACAATTACATCTGATATTCCAGGTTTCCCTAATACAAAAGGAGAGTTTGTGGTCAATAACAATTGGCCGGGGAATCCAAGATCAACAGATTATAAATTAGGGTATAACTGGTATACTGATCGATTAAATCCGGAATTATTTGATGGTAAATGGCAAGGTGCTAAAACTGTTTTGAAATGGCACAATGACATTTTGCTGGATTGGGCAAAGCGATGGGGATGGCTAATGGAAAAGCAGTAAAATTAAATACAAAGTTATCAGGCAGCTATAATGCCATATTTGGTGTACTACCTCTAAAAAGTGTAATTTTATTTTGCACCTTTAATTGTGAGGCCTCAAGATAATCCAAAATCTTTTGTGGAGATAAAAAAGATTGTGTTTACCGAGTAAAGTAAAATATATAGAAATAAACAATTAAGAAGAATTGAAATAAAATTAGAATATTATGAAAAAGAACATTTATCTAACAATACTACTGTTTTTAGTTTTTATTTCGGCTATAGAGGCTCAGCAATTAGCTTTTCCCGGAGCAGAGGGATTTGGTGCCTATTCAAAAGGAGGCCGTGGAGGTGAAGTGATTTACGTTACTAACTTAAATGATAGTGGCCCTGGCAGTTTACGTTGGGCTGTTGAGCAGAAAGAACCGCGTACTATTGTATTTGGTATTTCAGGAACTATTGTTCTTAAAGATAGACTTCGGGTTAAAAATCCAAATATAACCATTGCCGGGCAAACAGCACCGGGAGATGGAATTTGTTTGGCTGGAGAAACACTTTGGATTGGGGCAGATGACGTTATTGTAAGATACCTTCGTGTTCGTTTGGGGGACGGGAAATATGGTGTAGGCAGTAAACAGGGTAAAGATGCCATAAGTGTAGCTGAGGGTAAGAATATCATTATTGACCATTGTTCAGGTAGCTGGAGTTTGGATGAGATCTTATCTGTTTCTACCAAATATCCTACGTTGGATAATGTTACGGTACAATGGTGTTTTATTACCGAAGGTTTGAATCCTGACAACCATGGTTTCGGATCTTTAATTCGTGGAACTGGAGGTGCAAAATATAGCTATCTGCATAACCTTTATGCTAACAACCGTGGCCGTAACCCACGCCCCGGCAACTATAATAGCAATCCTTATTATAAAGATCCTAAAGGTTTGTTGCTCGATTTCAGAAATAATGTGATCTATAACTGGGGAGGGAGTCATGCTGGGTACAATGCTGATTCTATTAGCGTTACTAAACTTAATTATGTTGGTAATTATCTGATTCCAGGAGTGGATTCAAAAAACAATGGAATTGCTTATTCTACCGGCTCACCTTATAATAAATCATATTTTGCAGGAAATTATTACAATGGCAAACTTCCCGACAATCAATGGAGCTTGGTAAAGTTTCGTAAAAGCTGGACAGATGAACAAATAAGCGATTACAAGCAAACCAATCCATTCGAGGCAGGCATTATAAAAAAAGAAAACGCACAATCCGCATACTTAAGGGTACTCGAAACAGGCGGGGCTATTCTACCCAAGAGAGATATTGTCGATTTTCGTATTGTGAATGATGTTAGAAATAACACAGGTAAAATTATTAAGAGCCAAAAAGATGTTGGAGGCTGGCCTGTGTTAAAATCAGCTCCTGCTCCAAAAGACATAGACCAAGATGGTATGCCCGACGTATGGGAAAAGGAACATGGGCTAAACCCGAATAATTCTGCTGACGGAAATAAAGTTGGGAAAGATGGATGTACCATGCTAGAGAAATACCTGAATAGTTTAAACTAAAAAAACGATGGCTTAATATCTGTAGTCGCTTGAAACAGCACAATAGTAGAATTTGAACACAAAAACATCAATTAAACATTTTAATAATGAAAAAATATTTATTATCGATAGCAGTAATCTTGCTGTTTTTTTCCACATCATGGTCACAACAATTAGCCTTTCCAACCGCTGAAGGATATGGGAAATACACGGTGGGTGGTCGTGGTGGCATTGTTTTCGAAGTCACAAATCTTAATGACTCCGGCAAGGGGAGTCTTCGCGCAGGAGTTGAAGCATCCGGAGCACGGACGATTGTCTTCAAAATTTCGGGAACAATAGACCTGAAAAGTGATATGAGGATTAAAAACCCTTACATCACAATAGCAGGTCAAACAGCACCTGGAGATGGGATTACATTGAAAGGATTTCCACTTATGATTGATGCTGACGAGGTGGTAGTTCGTTACATCCGAGTGAGATTAGGAGATGAAACCGGTGTGGAGACAGATGCAGTATCCAGCCGTTTTACCAACAATCTTATTTTAGATCATGTATCTGCCAGTTGGAGCGAGGATGAAACCATGTCTATATACCACGGTAAGAATACTACCGTTCAATGGTGCGTAATATCAGAAAGTCTCTATCAATCCAATCATCACAAAGGAAACCATGGCTACGGCGGTATTTGGGGATCAAATTTCAGCACCTACCATCACAATTTAATTGCCAATCATTCCAATCGTAATCCGCGTTTCGCATCAGGTTGCGGCAATGTTGATTACCGAAATAATGTAGTGTACAATTGGGGTTATGAACCCACCTATGGAGGTGAAGTTCATCAACTGGGGACTGATAAGTTTAATTTCTCCAACATTAATATGGTGGCGAACTATTATAAATCGGGTCCAGCAACGGAACCAGGCGATGTAACTCATCAAATTGCTAATCCATGGTCTCGTAACGGTGATGCCGACTATGGAAAATGGTATATTGCCCAAAATGTGTTGGAAGGTATTGCTTCAGTTACATCGGACAACTGGAAAGGTGTAATTCCTTCTTTAACAGCAATTAAAGGAGTTCAAGGAGCTAAGAAAAAGAACCCGGCTGCTATTCCTGGTTTAAAACTCAATCAACCTTGGCCCGCTATGTCAATTAATCAGCAGACCGCTGAGGACGCCTATAAGTTGGTACTTGAAAACGCCGGAACTACTTTGCCAAAAAGAGACGCTGTAGACATCCGTATTATTGACGAAGTTAAAAATGGCTATGCGACTTATGAAGGCCCAACCTACAAAAAAGATCATAAGGTTGCCGATCTATCAAAGAAATGTGGAATTATTGATTCCCAGAAAAATGTTGGTGGTTGGCCTGTGCTGAAAAGTACTCCTGCCCCCTTAGATACAGACCATGATGGTATGCCAGACGAATGGGAAAAGGCACATAACCTTAATCCGAACAGTGCTGCCGACAGAAATACAGTTGGAACAGATAGTTATACCATGCTGGAGAATTACCTAAATAGTATAAAATAAAGCATGAAAGTACTAATGTCAAACATTCGCCTGAACAAAATTCAAACAACTAAATATAAACACCCTTATATTAATTTAAACATTTTATTATGAAAAAATATTTTTTATCGATAGCAGTAATTTTATTGTTTTTTTCTACTTCCTGGTCTCAGCAATTGGCATTTCCGAATGCCGAAGGCTACGGAAAATATACAGTTGGAGGACGTGGGGGAAAAGTGTACGAAGTTACAAATTTGAATGATAACGGTCTGGGAAGCTTGCGTGCTGCAGTTGAAGCATCAGGTCCTAGGACTGTAGTATTCCGTCTCTCCGGTACAATAATTCTGAAAAGTGATATGAGAATTAAAAATCCTTACATCACAATAGCTGGTCAGACAGCTCCGGGAGATGGCATTTGCCTTAGAAGATATCCCCTGGTTATTGGAACAGACCAAGTGATTATCAGGTACCTGAGAGTTAGACTGGGAAATGAATCCGGTGAAGATGCCGATGCCGTATCAAGCAGGTTCAATAAGAATCTTATCGTTGATCATGTGTCTGCGAGTTGGAGTGTTGATGAAACGATGTCAATTTATCATAATGACAGCATAACTGTACAATGGTGTATTATTTCTGAAAGTATGTTTAACTCCAATCATATTAAAGGGGCTCATGGCTTTGGTGGTATTTGGGGATCAAACCACGGAACCTACCACCACAACCTTATTGCCGATCACGCAAGCAGAAATCCACGAATGGCTTCGGGCTGTGGTTATACCGATTATAGAAATAACGTAATTTATAACTGGGGCTACAACAGCTGTTATGGAGGCGAAAAACAGCAAGTAGGAGGCGAAGAATTTAACTTTTCAATAATAAATATGGTATCCAATTATTACAAGCCAGGACCTGCAACACAATCAGGTGTTAAAAATCGTCTCGCCAGCCCATCATCGCGTAATGAAGCTGAAGATTATGGAAAATGGTATTTAGCTGACAATGTGATTGAAGGCAATAAAATTGTTAGTGCCGATAACTGGAATGGTGGCATACAACCTCATGGAGGAGATTCCTTTATTTCTGGTTTAAAAATGGACAAAAAATGGCCCGCTATGCCAATTGAACAGCAGACAGCAGAGGAAGCCTATAAGTCTGTGCTTGAAAATGCAGGGGCTACGTTGCCTAAACGCGATCCGGTGGATACCCGCATTGTTGCCGATGTTATTAGCGGTAAAGCTACCTATGAGGGAGCTACTTACAGAAAGAAAAAGTCAGTTCCCGAAAACATGAAAAGTGGGATCATAGATTCACAATCAGACGTTGGCGGATGGCCAGAATTAAAAAGTACTCCTGCCCCCGTAGATACAGACCATGATGGTATGCCCGACGAATGGGAAAAGGCACATAACCTTAATTTGAACAGTGCTGCCGACAGAAACACAATTGGAACAGATGGATATACCATGTTGGAAGAATACATGAATAATATTAAATAAGAAGATTGTATGAATTATAAAATATAGAACTAATAAAAATATGGATTATGCGATTGATTAAAAAAATTTCAATACTATCATTAATTTTAAGTGTAGTTATTTGTTGTTCCAAAAAAGAATCATCCGATTTAGACAATCCTACAGAAGAAATACCTGAGTCTCCGCAATCTCAGCAATTGGCATTTCCGAGTGCTGAAGGCTACGGAAAATATACAGTTGGAGGACGCGGGGGAAAAGTGTACGAAGTTACAAATTTGAATGATAAAGGTTCGGGAAGCTTGCGTGCTGCAGTTGAAGCATCAGG